>Ga0315279_10000373_pt1 | contig 92548 bp, 96 predicted proteins | sample YL17G06_20_MG_FD_203694 | JGI IMG/M metagenome (GOLD analysis project Ga0315279, IMG submission 203694) | Sediment microbial communities from Yellowstone Lake, YNP, Wyoming, USA - YL17G06_20 | ecosystem: Environmental > Aquatic > Freshwater > Lake > Sediment | place: USA: Wyoming | collected...
AGTTAACCTTCATGAGTACGATATATTGCCAAAGTGGAACTACACCATTGCGCCCAATCTCTGACCGGAAGTAATGTTCAAAGGGACTCCCGCCAAATGTGAAGTTATTTTTGCGCGGGCCCTTAGTAGCAGCTGCCATTTTCAAATGTTACCAGGTAAATATAAATGCCTCCTCAGCAGAATCTGTGGGTGACCGACATTATCTGATCGACGTAAGCAACTGAAAGATAGTACCTTACCATTGTTAGGGAAGCTAAGCTTTTCAGGGTTCAGGTTTGACATAGTGAGATCCCCAAGTAGGGCCTGTGGGCCCGTAAGGAACCCAAAGGGAGGCAGGGAAGCCGCCAATTCTGAGAAAGAAACTGCGTTATAGGCAAATAATGATGCAACTTTTTCGATCCCCGCGCATCTGCACTTTTGTTTTCAAGGCACCGGCTGTGGGGAGCCTCGCTCACCCAAAACCGGGTGCGTCGACGCCAACCCGATATGCTAAGCGCAGACGTTTGTGAGGTTTTTTTGCTTGACAGGCAGAGCTAGTTGAACGTATTTTAGCGCTGGCCGAGATCCAACAGGTCTAGGGATGTTGCCAGGCCGATTGTGACATTCAGAAAGAAACCGGACTTTACGATTCTTTTGGACGGGCCAAGCTTGGTTGAATCCTTCGCGCAATGCGATTCCAAACCACTTGTGCGGAATTGTAAGATTCTGATTGCGGTGCCAATTCGATCAACAAACTGAACCATTCTTTGACGGAGGTCACCCAAATGGTTTCCAGCAGGACATGGAGGAATTTTATGAAAATGAATCGTAGGATGAGCCTCGCTCTTTGCCTTGGCGTGGCCTTCTTAGTGCTAACGGGCAATCTTTTCGCTGTTACGGCGAGACTAAACTCAACCACGACAGTACCTAGCACCTATGCAAAGGAACTGACGTTGGGAAGCCCGAGCACGATCACATACAAGCTCGTTGGCGTTGCCGTCAACGGTGCTAACTTCAACTCCGACGTTTATATAGATATGAGCGTCGCACGCACGACAGCACAAAACTTTTTGATAAAAATCGCCTTAAATGGCGGGGCAACGTTCAAGACGGGAACGCTTCCTGTGGACGGCAACCTAACTCTCTCTGCGATAGGCGGAGCCGCGCCAACCGGGCTCAATGGTAGTGTTGTCTTTACAAAGGTAGATGGGGGACTCAATGGATCGACTTTTGTGACATACTTGTCGAACATCACCAGCACCTTTACGGGATTCCCTACTCTGAAGCTTAGTTGCGGAGCGAGCGGATGGACCATCGCTGACGTGGGCAATCAGTTGAACGGGAGTGGAATCTCGGTGACGGTGACAGCATACGATGCAGCGGGCGGGTATTCGTCCCCGATTGATACCGCGGGGACCAGTACTGTAACCATTGCCCAGTCGGCTAATGCTGTGAGTGTAACAAGCACTCTCGTTCCGACTACGGCTGTCATCGACGTAGCAACGAACAGGACGAATTTCGTCACTACCGCGCCTGACAGTGTGACATCGGACGCTGGTGCGACAATTGGTGTGGGGTATGTAGCTGCGGCTTCCCGCCCCTTGATGAACGACGCAAGTGATATCTTCTCGCTAGGAACCGGCGACAAAGTCAGGCTTTCATTTGTGGCCTCCGGTTCCACGCCAGACTTTAGCGGATTTTACGCACGTACGAGCAACACCGGTGTGGCGTGGGGTGCATACTTATCCACTAACACGGACGCAAACCTTCGGAAAGTCGATGTGGCTGGTCCAATCCTTCCGTCGGGAGCTCAGCCCATCACCTTTAGCGTGGATGGCGTCACCGCACTAGGGACTCGTACCATATCAATTAGCGTGGATGAGATCCTGGTCGGTGGTGGTATCGATGCTGCGGCTTCCACCACAAAGGCTGCGACAAATTCTGTTCTGGGTTCCACAACAGTAACAGTCTGGAGCTTCAACGGTACAATTCTTGTTGCGCATTGGTTGAATGGCAACAACAGCGTCTATGCATCCCGTATTTACTTGTGGAACTCCTCCGCCGTCTCCGGATTGGTCACGGTGCGTGTCTTCACCGAGCCGCTTGTGGGCGGGGGCGCCTCCACCGAGTTAACAACGCCAGGAACTCCATTATCGCTTGGAAGCCTGGCGGCGAGTTCGGCTGTGAATATTAAGCTCGCCGAAGATATTCTCCAGCCGCTGATTACTGCTGGGGCTACTTGGGGTCCGTTACCTTACACTACCAACGCTGGGAACCTCGTTGTGGAGGTCACGATCCGAGCGACAGGTGCTAGAGGGGCCTACCAAACGTTTAATAACGCTGGTACTGCTACCTTTGGTCTCTGTCCACTCACAGTGATTCAGTAGTAGGTGAGGCGGCAATAATGCGGACCACCTGGATCCGCGTGTGATGTGAGTAAGGCACGTGCAGCGAGGGAGCCCTTTGTTCACCAGGGGGCTCCCTCGAATTTGCTAGGACACAACCAACCCGAATCTGACAGCGAGTCGAAACTGATAATAGGGTGCTGTTGGGACGAAACAGGGCTAAGTTGAAAAATTCTCTTTTACGTATTTCAAGCGTGAATGCTGCCGTAGCAGCTAACTGGCTAATAGCCATTGTTGCCGTTGCAATCGCGGCTTACGCGATTGCTGGTGTTTTTAATCCTCCGACCGGCACCCCCTGGATCCTGCAGCCATACAAACCTGAATTGGTGGCCGTTAGGATTAATGCAGAACCGGGAACTAAGCCAGCAGGTAGTCTCCTCGTTAACAGCGGTAGCGAATTGTATCGTTCTCCGGCTCCGGTGGTTGCGACTAAGGGTTCGCCGCCGCCGATTGCGCCAATGGGGCAACCTCCAAAGAGCACCCAACAAGTTGGGGGCGTTATGGAGGCACATCCCGGACATCCAGTTCCTAATATAGTGCCCAATGCTTTCGGTAAGGATTTCTAACTGGCCGGAAGAAATGTGGGAGATGTCTTGGGACTGTTTCCCCTGCGAAGGGCACATTTGACGTAATCCACCGCTTCTCCCACGGTGAAGCCTCGGTTGGTCAGAGTCGCGCTGTGTAGCATTCCGCATTTTGCAGGCGTTGCTCTGGGTGATTCTGTGACTCCCCACAGTCATAGCGAACCGTCGCGGAGCGATGATGCTAGCCGGCATCAACATTATCGCCGTCAAGATCGAACCAGTCGTACCCAACAGCTATGGTCCAGATGCTGAAAGTGCTCGTCAGATGACCTCTCGCGACGGCTGATCTGTTGTTCTCCCATACCATCCGGAAAACATAAGGTCCCGGCCGCCCAAGGGGACCTACTTGCGGACTGCGGCGGCAAGATACATGGATCTGTTTGGACAAGTGACAGACTTGACGGGATCGAACTGGAACGATTTTTCAAACTCACCGAGGGTGAGTAATTCGCGGTTCTCGGCATGATCAAACGTCAGGGCAAGCGTGCCGTGATACTTGAGGACCCTGGCGGCCTCAGCTCCCAGCAGGCGTTTGTCGATGGAGTGCAGCTCGTTTGCGGTGCCTACCAGGACGTCGATTGATTCGGCCGGCATGGGGATCGACGGCGGATTTGCCTGTCTCCAGTCCATCCGCACCTTCAATCTGTCTCTCAGTTCAGTTAAGCGAGGCACCAGCTCGGTGGAGCTTGCGACTACCGTCACCTCGGCTCCCAGCAAGGCAAGTATCCAGGGGATCGGCGCTGTCGCAATATCGAGGAAGACGAGTTTCTTTTTCCTCCAGTCGATGTTCTGGAGTACGTGAAGCCAGAGCCACGGGTACTCCCACATCTTCGATCCTTCCAGAAGGGCGAGGCCGGTGGACCTCGCAAAGCTGTCGAAATACTCTGCGAGAAGCTTGAAGCGATCATCGTCGATATCGCCGCCCGAAGCGATTGCAGCCTGGACCTCTCCTGAAAACAGATCTCCTTCCTGGCGTCCGTACTGGGCGAGCGGAAGCAGCAGCTCCCGCTCCACGGCGCTGAGCTCCTTTTCTGCGCGTCCCGTGCGCTCCTTCGTGATTCCGTCGAACCGCTTGACATCTGCGCTACCCCATTCCCAGTCGGGCAGGTCGTGCTTGAACCGGGCATAGTCAAGCACACTTGCATCGAAAGGCTCTTCAATAAAGTCGAACACGGACTGCAACACGTCACGAGGTTCGCAGACCAAACGCTCGTAGCTCACGCGCAGAAGACGGTGGCCGGCCAGCACTTCGTCCACTCTTCTGTTCCAGTGGTTCCAACGCAGCAGGGCATTGAAGAGATTGTTCTCGAGTTTGCATTCCGGCCCAATAAGCAGAAACCTCTCGTGCCAATCGGAGATGCCGCAACGATGAGGAGAGATGATCGAGGTGGAAATCGCTGTATCGAGAGCATCACGAACCAGATGAATGAAGGCAGCATGGGGAAACATTTCCCGCAGAAACTCGAGATGCATCAAATTATCCGGAGTTTTTTCCGCCCACCGGCGTTTGCCTTTGCTCCGTGCATACTCGTCCATGAGCGTCATGACGAATTGCCGCGCGGCCTGGGTGACCACAGCGCGCGGCATCCCGAAGCTGCGACAATAACCCAAGGGATTCTCTGACAGAAACTGCTGCAACGCCATGACGCTGCTCGGCTGGTGCGCTCCCAGCCAAGGGGTTTCGGGACCGCAGGCAATCGCGGGATGCGAATCGAGAATGGCGCGCAGAAGGGTTGTCCCCGAGCGCGGAACTCCCAGGATGAAAATGGGCAGGCGATCAGCCTCTTTTTCCGGTTTAGGACTTCTCCCCAAAATGCGCGACAAGAGCTTCATTTATATAGTATTGCAGACACAGGTAAGGGCACGGCACGCCGTGCCCCTACGCCTTTATGGGGCTGCCTTTTTCCTGAGGATTGCCGCGCCGACCGTGTAGTTGTGGTGTGAAGCGGCTCTGAGGTTCCATCGAATAAACTCAGCGCTATCCTCCAGATTCCATTTTGGCCGCGTGCCGCCAGCATCAAAAGCCGGGTGGTCCCAGATTAGAGTTTCGAAATCCGCCGTGGTCAACGCCGTGCCGTTCCATGCAGGAAAAGTCATTCCCATGGTTGGCTCGCAAATATCAAAGGAGAGGGCAAATAAGCCCCTGGGTTTGAGGGCGCGTGACACTTCATCAATGGCTTTCGCTTGGTTGAGTTGGTGTTCAATGACGGAGAAGCTGGTAACCACGTCGAAAGAGGCGTCAGGATGAGGGATGCTTTCATCCTCCACGAAGCTCCAATTGACATCAACGCTCAGCTTCTCCTTCAGAGCCTGCCAGATCGGAATCCACTGAGGATCTGTTTCAAGTAGATCGACCCTGGCACCCAGCGTGGCAATAAACCAGGGCATTGGAGAGATCTCGGATCCCAAGTCGAGCAGGCGCTTCCCCTTCCAATCCAGCTGTTCGAGTCCGTTGTACCAAAGCCATGGATATTCCCACACTTTGGACCAGTTGGTAAAGACCCTGAGCCCGTTCTCGTAAGCGAACAGGTTGCAGCAGATCATGAAGAAGACAAACTTATCGGAATACAACTGATCCACTTTTGCCAGGGAGGCACTGGGACGTTGCGGCAGATGGTCCGAGATAGCGTCGGACGAGTTCACTTCTTCTGCCAGTTCTATCGGTGCCATTCCCTTGCAGATCAATAGGGCCTTTTTCCATGCTTCAAGGGTAGCAATGATGTCTCTGTTCATCGTACAACCGGGCTGCCAATACCAGACCGAGAAGACCGCATAGAGTTCATTCTCCATCGGTGGAGATCGTCATGGGGAGAGACGCCACGCCATAGAATGGCATAACCGCTGTTCCCTCGTAATGAACGGAAACGGGTCCCAGGCCTTCGTAGCGGTCATGGATGAATCCGAAGTTTGCACCCTGCGCGGAGGGCTCGCCGCAGCCGAGGCTGAAGGTGTACTCTCCAGGCTGAACGGAGAAACCCAGCTTGAAGCCGATCACCCGTTCTTCCCCCGCGGCCATGGGATCCATAGGGAAGTGCAGCTGGCGAGTGCCCGCAGCAAAAACAAGGTTGGCCATCCGGTCGTAAAGATGCAGGCCCGTGGACGGGCATAAAATCGGTTCGCGGGCATGAAGCAGAACGCGGATCGTTGCGCTCTTCATCATTTCGACAGACATCGAATGCTCGCCGTGCTCATTCTGAAAGGTGGCCGCCAGCAGCTGCAGCGCCTGGTTACCATTTCGTGATCGGGCGCGGGAAAGAATGTTGTTTTGCAGCATTTCCGATTTAATTTCGGAAGACACTGGCTTGGGGCCCTGGGTTTTTGTGATTTCCTCGGCGAACGGAGAAAGCCGCCTGCCCTCGCTGGCGAAATAGCGACTCACACACTCTTCGGGAGAGCCGACAAAGGCAATTTCCCCATTGCTCAGTAAAATTCCTGTGTCACAGATATTCTGAACGACGGCGGCATCGTGTGAGACGAAGAGCAGCGTCGTTCCAGCATCGATTATCTGCCGGATGCGTTTGAAGCACTTTTGTTGGAAGAAGATATCCCCGACGCTGAGAGCCTCGTCGACCACGAGGATATCCGGCTCCACACTCACGGCGCTGGCAAACGCCAAGCGCACAAACAAACCCGTTGAGTAAACCTTTACCGGCTGATCGATGAATTCACCGATTTCAGCAAAGCGCTCGATCGACTCGAAGCGGTCATCGATCTCTTGCCGCGTAAAGCCGGCCAGCGCCAGGTTCATGTAGACGTTGTTGCGGCCTGTGTACTCAGGGTTGAAGCCCGCGCCCAGCTCCAAAAGGGCAGAGATGCGTCCGCGCGTCACAACCTGACCGGCCGTGGGACGCAAAACCCCGCAGACGATCTGCAGCAGCGTGCTCTTGCCGCAGCCGTTGCGTCCTATGATCCCAAGCGCCTGTCCTCTTGAAACATCGAACGAGATGTCCCGTAATGCCCAGAACTCCCGATGCGAGCGCCTGCCAAACGGCAGCAGCGCATCCTTGAGACGCTGCTTGGGGCTGTCGTAGAGCTGATAGCGCTTGCTTACATTCCGGATGGAGACAATCGGTTCCATTCGACTGTGCAGTCCCGCCTACAATAAGTCCGCAAAATGGGGCTTGAGACGCTGGAACACCAGCGCTCCCGTCACGAGAAACACCGCGGTGACGCCCCAAAAATACATCGTTAGATGCCAATGATGCCAGAAGGGAATAAAGTAGAGGAACGATTCACGGTAGCCCTGCACCACATAGAACATCGGATTCACGCGAAAGACGAACCGCAGTTTTTGGGGCATCATCTCGATATCCCAAAAGATGGGGGTTGCCCAGAAGCCCATCTGCAGCAAGACCGCCACGATCTGACCGGTGTCCTTGATGAGTATGTTCAACGCCGCCGTCAACCAGCTCAAGCCCAACACGAGCACCGTCATCGCCAGCAGATAGTAAAGGGCCTGAAACCAGTAAAGACTGAATGGCAGCCGATTCGCCAGTAGCAGGATCACCAGAATCGCCACGAAGACCAGGTGAGTCACAAAGGCGGCCGTCAGCTTCACCACCGGCAGGATGCTCAGAGGGAAGACCACTTTCTTGACCAGGTACGGATGGGCTTTGATAACCCCCGTCGAACCGTTCAGGGCCTCGGCAAAGGTGTTCCAAATCGCCATCCCGGCCGTGAGCCAGACTGCAAAGGGGACTCCGTGCGCAGGTGCTGTCTTGAATCCAACGCTGAAGACCACCCACAGGATGCAGATGAGGACGAGCGGGTTGATAAAGGTCCAGAAGAAGCCCAACAAAGAGCCGACGTGGTTGACAGCTATGTCGCGTTTGGCCATCTCGAGGATCAGGTATCGGCGCAGATAGATCGTGAGAAGAAAATCGACAAAGCTTTTAACCATGCTGCGAAGATGGCGGATCATCGGAAGCTCGGCTGTTTCCTTTCGATCAATGAGTCGAAAGCCATTCTATCTGAACGAAGACCGAAGATCCACGGCGGAACAACGCCACCAGGTAACGCGTTAGTCTCGGGCGGTAAAAAAGGATTGGACGCGGATCTACGCGGATCTTCTCTCGGACTGAAATCCGCGTTATCCGTGAGCATCCGCGTCCTTTTAAGCTGCACCTTCGATCGCACCCGCGCCGTAGCAAGGGCTAGGCAAAAAAATAGCTTTCGTGTTAGACTCTGGATCCAGCGGATATTTGAGAAGTGGGAATGACCTCTCATTCAGATAAAGTCCTGCCCTCTATTCGGCCTAGGATTTTCACTATGGCTTTCCGTGCGATAGAAGATTCGACGGCGCTTGTTGCGAATCGGCTCGCCAGAGCCGGGATTGATCTGTCGCGTTACCTATTCCTTGTCGTTTTGGGAGACTGCATTATCGGGATTGCGGCCTATCTGATGGCATTTTCACTGCGTGCCATCTTGCCTATCCCCTTCACCCACGAGTTGATGCCTTCAGAACGCCTCCTTCAAGTAAAACACTACTGGTGGCTCCTCCTGGGATTGCAGCCCACCCTTCTGTTCTTTTTGGACGCCTATCATGAAATTAGAGTCAAGAGACTCCGGGAATTTGCGCTGCCAGTGGGCAGCGCTATAGGCATTCTAGTTCTGATCTTGGTATCTGTTTATTTCTTCACTGGGAATCTGACTTTCCCACGGACCATTTTCCCCATCTTCTGGCTCCTGGATTCGGCGGGTGTTATAGGCTGGCGATCTCTTGTCAAGCACAGTGTCCGCAGCACCCGGCGGCGTGCCCTGATCGTCGGGTGTGGTTCCCTTGCGGAACATCTAATGACAGAGCTGAGGCGCGCTCCCGAGATCGGTCTGCAGGTGGTTGGGATCGTTTCCGATCATCACGAGAAAGGTCAATTTGTAGGCCCCTACGAGGTTCTTGGCAGCCGCGAGGAGATTGCCAGCCTCATGCGTTCACATCAGATTGAGGAGGTCATCCTGACTCCGGAAGAAGCTTCCTGGAAGGATCGTCTGATCGACTCTATCAGCCGTCTTGAAGGTTCCCAGGCGCGTATCAGCATCGTTCCCTCGGTTTATGAAATTCTGATCGGACGCATCGAGCACTTCAATATTCGGGACATTCCACTGATTGAAGTTGTCGGGAATCCCAACGATCCAGTCGGGGCCTTTACACGCAGACTCAGGGATATTGTCTTTGCGCTGTTTTTCATAATCCTCCTTCTTCCGCTCTGGGTCGTGGTGGCACTGGCAATCAAGTTGTCTGATCGAGGTCCCGTGGTATATCTTCAGAAGCGTGTTGGGCGGTGGGGTAAGCCCTTTCGCCTGATCAAGTTCAGAACGATGCCGGTAGGATCCGAGGACGAAACCGGCCCCGTTCTGGCCAAAGCGGATGATCCACGGCTGTCTCCCCTCGGCCGCATTTTGCGCAGCTACCGAATCGACGAAAGCCTCCAACTCATCAACGTGCTTAAGGGGGACATGAGCTTGGTCGGACCGAGACCGGACAGGCCGGAGTTTGTTGCGCAATTCATGCAGGAAATTCATGGTTACAACGAGCGGCACAAGGTGAAGCCTGGTATCACTGGCCTGGCGCAGATCCGCGGCCACTACCACTCAGACCCTGCGATAAAACTGAAGTACGATCTTGCTTACATCTACAATTCTTCTTTTCTCCTGGATCTCGTGATTCTTCTGGAGACGGTGAGGATCGTTTTCCGCCGCCAGGGTGTGTAGGAGCGGCCGGCAGGTCGCCCGCCCAAAAGCCCGCAGGGGCTGCGAAAGTTAGCCGAGGGCAAGCGGAGCGCGCCCAGGGTTAGTGCAGCTTTTGCTGTGGGCCCTGAAGGGGCGCCAGAGATAGCATGAACTCGGCATACACCATCGCAATTGACGTCACCTCCTATCTTGCCAGCCGCACCGGAGTAGGGGTGTGTGTCGGAGAGTTGGTGAAAGCTCTGCTGGCGAGTCCCGGCGACGACACATTTAAGCTGTGCGCCGTCTCAGTGCGCAGGGAAGCATTTGCAACGCTGCGTCAAAGATTTTCCGATTGCAGGATCTGCGTCAGGCGTCTTCCCCTGAGGTTCCTCTCACCGCTGATCGACTGGATCCCATGGCTCAAGCTCGAGACTATCTTTGGTGATGATGCGGATGTTTTTCACGCGAGTCCCTTTCTGGTTCCAGCGAGCAAGAAAACTGCGATGGTTGTCACCGTGTACGATCTCACTCCCATCCGGTTTCCGAAGTTTCACCTGCGCAGCAACCTCTTCACGATTCGCCAACTCCTCCGCCGGCTCGAGCGCGTGGGCCTCGTGATGGTTCCCTCAAACAGCACTGGGAAAGATCTCGAGACCCTCGGGCTTGTTTCGCGACACAAAGTGCGGGTGATCCCGCTGGCGGCCGATGCCTGCTTCAGGCCGGTCGAACAAGGCAATCGGGAAATACTGGCAAAGCTGGGCGTAGGATGTGAATACGTGCTCAACGTGGGAGCGCTGGAACCGCGAAAGAATCTCCCGCGCCTTCTTGAAGCCTTCCGGCTGCTCAAGGACCGTCATCGGATCCCGCACAAACTGGTTGTTGCGGGACCCAGGGGATGGAAGGACGAGGAGGTTTTTCAGAGCATCCGCCGTTTGCATCTCTCGGATGCAGTTGTATTTACAGGATACGTTTCCCATGACACGCTCAACCTTCTTTACAACCATGCGGCGCTGTTGGCGTATCCCTCGTTGTACGAGGGGTTTGGACTGCCGCCCCTGGAGGCGATGGCTGCGGGCTGCCCCGTTGCAGTTTCAGGTACCAGCTCGCTCCCGGAAGTGGTTGGCCAGGCAGGTGTTTACTTCGATCCCTTGGAGGTTGAGGAGATTGCTCAGGCGATTTATCGAATCTTGGACTCACCTGAGTTCCGTGCCAACTTAGTCGAATTGGGAAAGGCCCGAAGCCGCGAATTCTCCTGGCAAAAAACTGCGGAAGCAACTCGCCAAGTCTATAGGGAAGCCCGCGAGCTCAGGCTTCGAGGCCTTTGAGGTCTTCTTGGTCCATTTAAGGGACTTCGCGGTTCCATCCCGCAGCAACGTATGTGATACTACCCATGGAGCAGAATGGGCAGGACGCGATGGGATTGATAAAAAAGAGCTTCGATCTGCTGCTGCAAGATCTCGAGGTCGCGCTGGAGAATTACTATTCAGGCCGGCTCGTCTCGACAGTTGTCTTCGGCTCCGTGGGGAGAGGAACACCACGGCCCGATTCCGATGTTGATATCCTCATCGTTGCAAATCCATTGCCAAACGGACGCATGCGGCGAGTACAGGAATTCCTTGCCATTGAAGAAAGACTAGGGAGAAGGCTCAAATTCCTCGAAAGGCGCGGATTCTCCGTCACACTTGCCCCCATTTTTAGAACTCCCGCCGAGGTCAAGCGTGGAAGCCTGCTTTACTTGGACATGATCCACGATGGAAGGATTCTCTATGATCCTACCGGATTTTGGAGAACCTACATTAAGTGCCTCAAGCGGAAACTCCACGCCCTGGGAGCCAAGAGGATTGTGCAAGGAGAACGCTGGTACTGGGATCTTAAACCCGACTACAGGCCTGGCGAAATCTTTGAGATATGACCAATTCTTCACTCGCACAGAGCTACCTCAAGAAGGCTGTCTCTAGACTGAAGGTGCTTCCGGTTCTCTATAGAGACGGCGCCTACTCTGATGTTGTGCGTGAAGCCCAGGAAATTGTGGAACTGGCGCTCAAAGGCATGCTTCGACAGATCGGTGTGGAACCGCCCAAGTGGCACGATGTCGGAATCCTGCTGATTGAACATGAGAACCGATTTGGTCTCAGGGTAAGGAAAAGGATCCCGCGCATTGCCAAATCGTCTAAGTGGCTCCGTAGAGAACGGGAACTGAGCTTTTATGGGGATATCGACTTCATCCCGACAGACGAGTACACTTCGCACGACGCCCGCACGGCTATCCGCGATGCGAAATTCATCGTTCAGACGGCCCACTGGGTTATTGGTGAACTACCATAGGAGAGAAAAACTTGCAGTCTCTGCGGTTTAGTTGTTGCTCGAAGTTATCGTTGTCTTTACCGTCTTTGAGGTTTTCGCGGCTCAGCTTTCAGCTGCAAACTGCAGATACGCTCTCAAATCGGCGGCATTGTATTCTCGTTCTCCCGGGCCATCAGAATTCTCCAGAACTGGGCAGGCGTCACGATACGGATGCCTGCATAGCTTCCGATTTCCAGTAAGTGAGGATCACCCGTGACGAGATAGTCGGCCTCTCCCTCCACCGCTGTCGCAATGACGACATCGTCGTCGGGGTCTTTATTCACGACCGCCAGCTCAACTTTCCCTGGGACAATCGTAGCGTAAGATTTCAACGCCTGAAGGATTCGTTCCACATCGAGATCGGTGATTTTGTAGCGTCGGCGGATGTGAGGGCGTTTCAGTACGTCCGCCAAGTCCTCAATCATCACAGGTGAGATGATGACCGCAAGCCTGCTCTCGCGCCATGCCCGGACAATTCGATCGGGTGCTCCTCCCTGCACAATGGCGGCACCTACAAAGACATTCACATCCAGCACGGTGCGAATCATCGCCGGGAGGAAGCCTTTCTCCGTTTCTGAGTCCGGGCTTGCCGGACCTCGTGAATCGCCCGAGCCACATCTGCTTCTAACTGCTTGGGATCAACATTGCGGTTTCTCTGCTGAATCTCGTCAAAGATGACAAAGTCCTGCTCTCGCTGGCGCTTCAACTGTTCATAGACGGTGATCGGCACGATGACAGCCATGCCGCGGCCCGAGCGCTCCACGATAACCTCAGCACCGCGATAGTACACTTCCTCCAAAATCTGCCCAAAATTCTTCCGGGCTTGAACAGCACTAAGTTTCTTCACCATGCTGATTACCCGCGCAGGATTGTCAATTCTTCTCAATTATGAATTCTATGCACATTCTTGATTGTTGTCAACACGGCCGTCGTGTCCCTGCTTGACCTTTTCACGTGGTGTTGTAACGGCATACTATCCCGACCCAAATGAGTGGGGCAAAGATTTCAGGAAACGGAGAGAACCATGAAGTGCCGTACGTGTGGGGGTACCATGGAAACGAAGTCGACCGACCTGCCTTTCAAGGTCGGAGAATCGGCCATCGTTATCATCAAGGACTCCCCGTCATTCAATGTCCTCAATGTAGCGAATACGTGCTCTCTGACCCGGTGATGATGCGTGTCGAAAATATTCTTGCGTCCATCAACAAGGGAGCAGAGTCAGAAATTGTGCGATACGCAGCCTGAGCAGATCTGTGCGGGAGATGCTGCTCATTGTTCTGAAGCGTGCAGCTCAGTTCTCCGGGAATAAAACCGCCCTCAGAATCCTAAGGGCTTATGAAAGCTTCCAATAAGAACTTCTCATCGGTTGAGAATGAACGTAGCTCGGAAGGGGACCATACTATCCCGAGTCGTGTGTTCGTTGACTACGTGACTGGGAGGCATACGCTATAGATCCTTGTCCGCGCTGCCAGCCAGCAGCGACAATAGTTTCGGAATCAGCGGCGAGAGGTTTTTGCTAATTTGGATTTGATCAGGGCAGCCAGTCTACGCAGGCGGCAAATCCGCGACGCTCTATGCCAGGCGCCAGCGGCGCGACTCCATCGGCCTGTGTGATAAGGTAGCCACGAGCGGCATCGGCGTCGATCATCGAGCTCTGGAGCCTTCGGGTGGCGCGCAGCAGATCAGCCTCCCCTGTCTTGATTTCAAATGCCACGCGCACAGATCCACGATCAAAGATAAGATCCGCTTCCAGCCCCGCTGCCGTTCGCCAAAAAAAGAATTGCGTGTAGGGGTTTACTACCCCTTCCCGCCGCATTAAATCCTCCAATACGAACGTCTCCCAGCTGGCGCCGAGCACCGGATGCCTGTCGAGTTCCTGCAGAGTCGATATGTTCAGCACATGGTGGAGAAGCCCTGTATCGCGCAGATAGACTTTGGGAGACTTTGTAAGCCGTTTGCCGACGTTTCGATGATAAGGCGGCAGCACACGCGCCAAGTACGTCTGCTCGAGCAGATCGATGTATCGACGAGCCGTGTGATTTGAACAGCCCAGCGAGTTGGCCAATTGCGAACTGTTCAGCAGGCCGCCCTGCTGGTGTGCCAGCATTGTGATGAGCCGGCGCAACAGCAAAGGATCCGGACTAAGCCCCAGCCGAGGCAGATCGCGCTCAACGTAGGTTTGCAGATAAGCCTCCCACCACTCGCGGAAATCTCCCTTCAAAGCGTCTGGGAATCCCCCTTTAAGCCATACCGAATGGAGTTCCATTGCCGGCGGCCCTTGACTCGCTTCGAGTGCGGTCAGCGGGTCCAGATCCAGAATTCCCACACGGCCCGCCAGCGACTCGGAGATCTGCCGAACCAGTTTGGGATCGGCAGAACCCAGCAGGAGGAACTGCCCATGGCTTTTTCTCCGACGGTCAATGATGCCGCGCAGAGCCGCGAACAAGGGCGGCACGGCCTGGGCTTCATCCAGAATCAAAACCCTGTCGGATCGACGTTCGACTTGAAATGTGGGCTCGTTGATGAAAAGCTGGCGCAGCTCCGGAGTCTGGAGGTCGCAATAGTGTGCTTCTGGAAAAGTTAATCTGGCCAGCGTTGTCTTGCCGACCTGGCGGGCGCCGAGAATCAATACAGCGGGGAACTGGTCAAGCAAGCTCAGGAGCCGCTCCTTAGCGATTCGCATCCACATGGTTTGCATATTGGAATGGATAGTTCCAATATGCAAGGGAAATCCTTCAACGCTATCAGCGACATTGAGTCTTCGGATGAACTCCTCTCGCCGAGTTTCAGCGGAAGCACGGATGCGAGCAGGCCACAATACCTGTCAATGAGCTGCTATCTACCGGCAGCAAGTTCTCTGTGCGCCCGGAAAACTCGAAGATGCCGTGCCCCTATTTGCGCGCGCCTCCAGGGTTCCCAGAGCGGGTGTTCTTTTAGCGATTCCGTCCCGGGTCGCCTGCGGCTTGTTGGCCGGCGCCTGGCGCATATACGGCACGCGCGGACCGGCGTTCTACGGCCTGAGAACAACTCTGGTTGCCTATGTGCTGCTGGCGCTGCTGCGCATACCAGGGCCTGAAAACCTGAGAGAGCAGGATCCGGGCGACTTGGGTCGGATCGTAGGACTGGATCGAATGCCCGAAATTAAGACTCTGTGGCGCAAGCTTCAGCGTCTTGCCGGATTAACGGAAGGCAATGCATTGTGGCGGATTAAAAGTTTGATTTTTAATCCGCCTGCCCCCATACTTCCGCAATTTCGGCAAGCGCCTGATCAAGAGTATATAATCCAGCTTCGTCTCGAAGACTTGGACTGACATGGTTCTGGTCGCTTATCATAACTGGCCTGCCGTGAGAGTCAAGGGGGTTGGCTGGCAATGGCACTGTCAAGGGCTGCAAAGCGAGTTGTTTTCCCGGTCGTGATCCTTGCTGTCTCGGTGTGTGCGTGCTTGGTTTTGGCCGAGTTGGGACTGGCGTGGCACGAATATCCGCCGATCCCTGTGAGTGGCTGGACTTCCGAGCAGAGCTATCCGTCGCGAGGCGCAGAGCTGAACCAGTTACGGTATCGAGGTCAGAGGATCGCCTACTCCGACGACGAGCTCGTCGTGGTTCTACTTGGAGATTCACAGGCAGAGGCGGTCTCCTGTGCGTTTGAGGCCATGCCTGAGAAACGCCTCCAAGTGCACCTTCGCAAGTTGACGCGCAGGAACATCCGGGTCTTCACTCTCGCATCGGGCGGGTACGGGCAAGATCAGGAATGGCTGGCTCTTCAACGCTACTACCAACAGTATCGCGCCGACCTGGTCGTGCTCTGGGAGACACATTTCAATGACGTCTGGAACAACGTCTTTCCGACAAATTGGCCAAAGGACGGCACTCCCAAGCCGACTTTCTGGTTGGAGGACGGGGTTCTTCGCGGGCCTACCGAAGGACTTGGCCAGCCGGTTGCGCGATTCAGGCTGGAAATGCTGCTGAAACAGAGCCTGCACTATTCGCGGGACGAAGCATGGGATCGGTTCCTCCCTCCCGCGTATGAGCCTCTGCAGAATCCTCCTACATCCTATAGCACGGTCTGGGAAACCGCTCTGGCGCCGGAAGAGAACCTTGAGAACGAGAAGAGTCACTACGCTGTCCTCCTGACACCCCGGAGTCCACGATTGCAGTATGGCTTGGATTTGACGCGTCGTTTGCTCTTTGAAATCCGCGATTCCGTCGTCGCTCACAAGGGCCGGCTCGTTTGTTTCCAGACGGGAAATGGGGGGACACCCTTTCGGACATTCAAGACTCCCGAAGGAGAGTTCTTCCGAGTCAAGGGGAAGTTCTACCGTGCTTCTCTGACGCAGTACTTTGATAACATCCGGTATGTCAACAAGGACCTCGAATTCGTCTATATCCCAATCGAACGCACCGACTGGGCGGTCAGTCCGACTGACCCTCACCTAAATGCATCCGCTGTCGACGACGTCATGAAGTACCTAGCCGACTGGCTGTCGTCGCACCTGCCGTGAAAGGTCACAGGCTTGCCGGGTAGAATCTTCGTTGGGTGTTTGTTGTGGACTGTCTCAGCACTTCTCAGGCAGAATCTGACGGTTTTTGACCATGACGGCAATACTTGGAATCTCCGCATACTATCACGATTCAGCGGTGGCCCTGGTCGTGGATGGGCGCATTGTCGCTGCCGCTCAGGAAGAACGATTCACAAGGAAGAAGCACGATGCCAGCTTCCCGTTCCATGCGATCGAGTACTGCCTGTCGGAAGCCGGACTGAAACCGGACCAGCTCGATTTTGTGGGATTCTACGAGAAGCCTTTTCTGAAATTCGAGCGAATCCTGGAGACCTATCTGGCGTTTGCGCCCATGGGTTTTCGGTCCTTTGCATTGGCCATGCCATCCTGGCTGAAGTCGAAGCTCCACCTGCCACGCGAGATGCGGCGGCACCTGCCAGGCTATCGGAAACGGTTCATTTTTCCGGAACACCATGAGTCTCACGCGGCGAGCGCGTTCTTCCCGTCACCCTTCGAAGAAGCTGCCATCCTGACGATAGACGGAGTAGGGGAATGGACCACGACGAGTTTTGGCTATGGACAGGACAACCACCTTCAGTTGACGCACGAGATCCGTTTCCCTCATTCGCTGGGTCTTTTGTACTCGGCCTTCACGTACTTCTGTGGATTCAAGGTCAATTCGGGTGAGTACAAACTCATGGGTCTGGCGCCGTATGGAGAACCGAAATACGTTCAGTTGTTGCTCGACACCATGATAGATATCAGGGAGGACGGCTCATTCCGCCTGGATCTTTCGTACTTCAACTACTGCCAGGGTCTTACCATGACCTCGGCGAAGTTTCATCGGCTTTTCGGCGGGCCGCCGCGCAGTCCGACTTCCCCTTTGACCCAGCGTGAAATGGATGTGGCGGCTTCGGTCCAGAAGGTCACCGAGGAAATCATGCTGCGTGCAGCGCGTCATGTTCATGGCGAGACAGGTTCCCGCAACCTTTGCCTGGGAGGTGGAGTGGCCCTCAACTGCGTCAGCAACGGGAGGATCCTGCGCGAAGGGCCGTTTGAACGAATCTGGATCCAGCCGGCTGCCGGCGACGCAGGCGGAGCTCTGGGAACTGCGCTTTTCATCTGGCATCAGCTGCTCGAAAACCAGCGAGTCCCTGAGCTACACGACAGCCAACAGGGTTCGCTGTTGGGACCGCGTTTCGAGGAAACTGGGATTCGGGAGTTCCTGGATGGACAACGGGCGACCTATCGGCACTTCGAGGACGAAGCGGCCCTCTGTTCGTACGTGGCCGAGCAACTCACGCAGGAGAAGACCATCGGATGGTTGCAGGGCCGGATGGAATTCGGCCCGCGGGCACTGGGTTCAAGAAGCATACTCGCCGATGCACGCAGTTCGAGCATGCAGTCTGTTCTCAACCTGAGGATCAAGTTTCGGGAGTCTTTTCGGCCGTTTGCGCCATCGGTGCTGAGTGAGCGCGCCCGCGACTACTTTGAGATTCAGGATGGCCAGGAAAGTCCTTACATGTTGCTGGTAGCGGCGGTTCAATCCCACCGTCGCCGCCACGCAAACCAAGAGGATGGACCGCTTGAAGGCCTCGAGAAACTGCGCGCCGTCCGCTCGGACATTCCTGCCGTAACGCACGTGGACTATTCCGCCCGGCTACAGACTGTGGATGAAGCTCGTCACGGTCGCTACTATCGCCTCCTGCGAACGTTCGAAGCTAAGACCGGTTGCGCCGTTATTGTCAACACCAGTTTCAATGTTCGTGGTGAACCGATTGTCTGCACTCCGGAGGACGCGTATCGCTGTTTTCTGGCCACCAACATGGATGTCCTGGTGCTGGAGAGGTTTGTCCTGCACAAAGACGACCAGCCAGGTGCGAAGCGATATGATGTAAGTGAGTATCTCAAGGGATTAGATTGGGACTGAGGAGACAGCTGTGGTCGAGATCAATACGAATCCTGCAAGGAAAGAACTCCGGCAGTTCGCGGCAATCTGGTTTCCGCTGTTCTGTGCAGGTGTCGGTGCGTTGCTTTTCTGGAAGGTGGAAGCCGTCCGCTGGGCAGTTGGGGTTTGGATTGCCGGGGGTGCTCTGGGTGTCACAGGGTGGATCGTGCCGGCTTTGATAAAGCCCATATTCGTTGGACTGCAATATGCTACTTATCCCATCAGTTGGGTGGTGTCGCACGTTCTTCTGGCCGTGGTGTATTATCTGATGGTCACGCCGTTGGGCCTTGTCATGGGGGTTTTCGGCCATGATCCCATGGCCAGGCGAAAAGGAATGACAGAGCGAACCTATTGGAGAGAGCGTGAGCCGGAGCGGGACGAGGAGTCCTATTTCAGGCGGTACTAGGGAGACATCTGCATGAACCAGAATGGAAGTAACCAAGAGAACAGTTCCGCGAAGTTCGCTGAGCTCGCGGAGCAGTCTTCGCCGGGAATCGTCACCGAATTCCTTGGGTTCCTCCGTCACAACAAGAAGTGGTGGCTTCTTCCGATCATCGTGGTGTTGCTGCTTTTCGGGTTGTTAGTCCTGCTTGGGGGTACGGGTGCAGCGCCCTTCATCTACACACTCTTCTGAAAGCCTGAGGGTCAGGCGATCCAGGAAGGAGAGGACAAATGATGCCGTCCTTCGAAAAACTAGGGCTCTTCTACCTCGGCAAGACCTTTGATCCTCAGACGCATAGTCGAACTTATGATTATCTGCTTCACGACACCCGGGATTTGGTCACGCATGCTGTCTGTGTCGGTATGACCGGAAGCGGGAAAACCGGGCTCTGTATCGGGCTGCTTGAAGAGGGGGCCATCGACAACATCGCTGCCATCATCATTGATCCAAAAGGTGACCTGGGGAACCTCTTGCTCACGTTCCCAAATTAAGACTCCGTGGCGCAAGCTTGCGCGTCTTGCCGGATTAACGGAAGGCAATGAATTGTGGCGGATTAAAAGTTTGATTTTTAATCCGCCTGCCCCCATACTTCCGCAATTTCGGCAAGCGCCTGATCAAGAGTCCCAAGGCAAACTGGCTGGACACTTCAGTAGCGACCTTCCTGATGGGATTGCATTCACCTGAGCCGGTCCTGCATGGTCCCTTTCTTGGACCCCTGTTCGAAACCGCGGTCGTATCTGCGTGGGTCAAGGCTTTCCATAACCGGGGACTTCCCCCGTCGCTCTATTTCTGGCGCTCGCGCGACGGAATCGAGGTAGACCTGCTCGTCGATTACAACGGGAAGCTTTACCCGATCGAGGCGAAGGCTACATCTACGGTGCTTCCTCAACACGCTTCTGCGCTGAACAAATGGGGCGACCTTGCGGGAAAGGGCCGGGAACCGGGAATCATAGTGGCGGACATACCATGTCCTGTCAACGTGTCCCCCGGCATCCGTGCCGTCCCCTGGTGGTGGATATAGACTGGCGCATTACCAGCGAGCACCGACATCCTGGGACACTGATTTATGCGGGTGGGTATTTCGAGACATCGTGGACATCGATATTCTGCAATTCCGGATAGAAGGACATCTTGGAAATACTTCGAGGTCTCGAAGTTTGGTGTCCAGGATTCACGGCCGGATATGAAAGGGTCTGTCCTGATGAGGTAGTGTCCTCCTGTTTGATGGTCTCGGCCCTCAGGGCAGGAGGTCAGAGCCGTGAGCGCGAGCGAGCGGGGTCACTGTACATGTTTTGATACCTCGTCAAACACAGACAGAAAAAAGCATGATGAGCGAGGAATCTGTCCCTCATGCAACACTGTCCCGCTCCCCGGCGGTCGCGGCTCTGAATTCCTGCCTACGAAGCAACGGATTTTTTGTGCGGTGCTGCGCGGGCCGATGCAGGCGGCGCTTGATCTGTTGCATTTGATCCAGAAATCCCGGACGAATCTTGGACACCAAACTTCGGTCGAGGTCTTTGCGGCTTGAAACTTGGTCTGGAATACGCAAAAATGGCTCGCCCAATTGAGCATTGAGTTAGAGGCGTGATGTCCGGAGAAGTCTTGCTGTCAACGCAACCGAGGAAGATCCTGCTGCCGCGTTTCGACACGATCGGCGACATCGTTCTTCATCCTAGAACCCACTTAAAATCATGAAGAGAGTCCTTGTTCCCAGGTTCGACAGCCTGGGCGACCTGATCCTGCTCGAAGGCTTCCTGCGGCGTGCGGCAGAGCATCCTGGATCAGTTTCTCTGACCCTGCTGGTCCGCCAAGGAATGCTGCAGCTCAAGCCCCTCTTTTCAACGGAGTTGACCTGGCTCTCTTCCTCTTTGAACCCGTATACCTCCAAGCCGGACGTAGGAAGGGCTGAAGAGCTGTTAGCCCTTCTCATAGGGGGCGTCTGGGATGAGATCTGGTTCACGACTTTCAGCAAGACTTGGCTGGACATTTTACTCGCTTACCGGTTCCCTGGCATCCGACAGGTCCATCTCGGCGCCTTGCCTTTGCCAGATCCGCAATTGGCCCTTTTGCTCCGTCAACTTAATCTCCTTGAGAGCCCTAAGAGCGTCGATTTGGTCGTGGTTGAGAAAGAATGCCACGAGTTCGAGAAACTCCGGGCTTTTCTGGGAAGGGTACTCGACGAGGAGGCCGCTGTCCTGCCGGAGCCGAGCTTGAGGATTCCAGGGAGCGCGCGCTCTTCGGCTTGCGCTTGGCTGAAGGCGCAAAATCTGCGACCGAAATCCTTCGTGGCCTGCATTCCTGCGGGCGGCGAGAACGTGCGGATCAAGTCTTTGCCTGCCGACTGCTTTGCTGGGCTGCTCGCCTGGCTGAAGAACGAAATGGGCTATGAGACGCTGCTCGTCGGACACAGCGCCGAACGTGGCGAGATCAGCCAAGTGAAAGACGAGTGCATCAGACGAGGTGTGGAACCACGGGTCTGGATCGGTTTCGGTGATGACCTCGACATCCTGGGAGCTCTCTTGCAGGAGAGCCTTTTCTACTTCGGCAACGATACCGGGCCAATGCATCTCGCCGCGGCTCTTGGGATTCCCGTGGTTGCCGTTTTCGGCGGCGGCACTTGGCCTCGATTCCTGCCCATCGGGAAGGCCTCCGTCGCCGTCCGGGAAATGCCGTGCTTCGGCTGCGCCTGGGATTGCTGCTTCGGCGATGCGCCCTGTGTCGCAAAAATGCCCGTCGAGACGGTGCGTGCCGCGCTCGGGGACCTTATCCGAAGGCTGCCCGGTCAGGATCGTCAACTCAAAATCTTCCGCGCTGAACCGTACGGCGACGAAACGGAGGACTTCATCCGAAAGGCTGCCGCGCAATATCGCGCACTTCAACTTGTTCGTTCCCGTGAGGTTAAACACCTTGAAGCCGCCTACTGGGAGAGCGAGGCCGACCGCGCGGCGAGGCTGCGAGTAATCGAGGAACAGAGTAAGCGCATCGCCCAGATGGATCGGGATATCGTGTTTCTTAATGACACAATCCGTGCCGAAAAGGCCCAGAAGGGGGCGTAGTGTCCTCCTGGGGAAGGTTGAAAGCCTTCGCTTGTGTCAGAGCCGCACGAGAGGAGGAGAACCGCTTCCTGACCCGTCGATTTCAATCGAGAGCCATTTAATCTCCCTCAGATTAGAGCCGAGGCTCTCTATAATCAGCAGGACGCTATGATGCGAAAGAGAACAGACGGGAGTTCTGAGGTGAGCATGTGGCCGAAATTGACTGTTGTGACGCCCTCCCTCAATCAGGCGCAGTTCCTGGAGGAGGCCATTTCCAGCGTTCTCGACCAGAATTACCCGAACCTTGAATATGTGATCATGGATGGTGGCTCGACTGACGGCTCGATCGAAATCATCAGGAAATATGAGAAACACTTGACGTACTGGACCTCATCGCCGGACAAAGGCCAAGCCGACGCGATTACGCGTGGGTTTGCACAAGGATCCGGTGAGTGGTTGGCCTGGCTGAACGCCGATGACTTTTATCTTCCCGGCGCTTTCAAAGCCTTCCAAGAGGCTTTTGAGCAGGACCAGGGCGAAGTGAGCCTGTACTTCGGAACCGGTGAAGTGCTTGACCAGGAGAAGGGGGTGAGGAGGAAGTTCTGGCCGCATTCCCCGTCCTTCAGCGTCGAAGCCTTGATTTATGGCGTTGACTACATCATGCAGCCGACGACCTTCTTCAAGAAAACGGCATTCGAGGCAGTAGGCGGCCTTTGTCAGCATTTCCACTACGTCATGGATTACGACCTCTGGATTCGGATTGGCCGTCAGTTCAAAGTCGAAGCAATCAAACATCCCATTGCCTGCTCGAGGGAGCACCCGGCTTCGAAAACGGCGACTGGACGATTCGGGCGATGGCTCGAGATTCAGAAGATGATCATTTCTTATGCGGGCACGGAATTGACGCCGGGGCTGCTCGACTACTTGCTGCACGATGTGTACGCGGCGACAAAAGAGACGTCCAGCCTGATCGCCTCCGCAGTGCGCCGATGCCTGCTTCTCACGCTGAGGGAGAACGCAGTTGTCGCCAAGGCCTTCTGCTCTGCAGGCGACTGGTTTCCCGACCAATCAGTGGCCAGTCAGGAGCCAGTCGAGACTAAAATGCGGGGTGCCGCGCGAAGTCACAAGAGTTTCTTCGACCAATTTAATGACTTGCAGAGAGATCTCAACCGCGCAAAGGCCGATGCCCTCGCTCGCCTGCAAAACGCAGAGAGATTAGAGAGACTGTTGAAGGAGAGCGAGGCGGATCGGGCAGCGCGGCTTGCGGAGATCGAACGACTGGGGAAACAGCTGGCCGAAAGCGAAGCGGATCGGGCGGCGCGGCTGGCGGAGATGGAGCGGGTGGGGAAACAGCTGGCCGAAAGCGAAGCGGACCGGGCCGCACGGCTGGAAGTGATCCACCGACTGGAGACGCAGTTGTCAGTCCTCGAAAGCCGCGTTCGCGAACTCGAGGCCGTCCGGAACCATGTCATGGTGCGTCTTCTGATCAAGCTCCAGCTGATTCGTGAGCCAAAAATATAAACCGAACAGACCTCCAAGACGTCAAGGGAATCCCTTGGATTCTTTGACGTCTTGGAGGTCTGGCGGTCTGCTTTTTCATAGGAGCCGTTTGTCATGAGGATCGGTGTCAACCTCTTCCCGCTTCGTCCTCAAGTCGCGGGTGGGCTTGAGTTCTATGTGCGAAACTTGCTGCCGGAAATGTTCGAGCTCGGGGGGAGCGATCATTTCTACTATCTCATCACGGCGCCCTGGAATGATAAAGAAGTTGATTTTGGCCGCGGCCCGTACAAGAAGATTTTCGTGGATACTCATTCCTTCGGATCGGGAGTGATGGACCGGTCGGGCGCACAGCTTCGGAGGTCGCGCTGGGATATCTACAGGCGTGCAAAGGAGCTAAATCTCGACTTATGGTTTTGCCCCATGAGGGATCTCGACCCCAAGTACATCGACATCCCTAGCCTGGTGACGGTGCCGGACATCCAGCACGAGTTTTATCCCCAGTTTTTTACGCCGGATGAACTGCGGCATCGCGAACAAACGGTTAAGGAGTCGTGCCAATTGGCCACATGCGTTATAACGATTTCGGAGTACTCCCGGAAGACCCTTCTGGAACGTCACGGGTTGGATCCGGGAAAGGTCCATTCCGTCTACCTGGCTGCCGGGAGGGAATACAATCTCCAGGGTGCTCGAGAAGCGTGGCCCTCGGTAGCCGAACGTTACGGCCTCAAAGAAGGATATTTGTTTTACCCGGCGAATACCTGGCCTCATAAAAACCACGAAATGCTTCTCACGGCGCTTCAGCGGCTGAAGAAGCGCGGCCTTACCCCCACCCTGGTTTTTACCGGGGCGCAGATTGCTTCCATGGAGAGGATGAAGGAGACAGCCGCGCAGTTGGGCTGCGAGGGCCAGCTGCTTCATCTCGACTACGTAGATCAGCGTTTCTTCCCGGGACTCTACTTTGGAGCAGCCTGCCTGGTCTTTCCTTCGCTCTTCGAGGGCTTTGGGATGCCTCTTGTGGAGGCAATGGCCTGTGGCTGTCCGGTGGCTTGCAGCGATGTCTGTTCGATACCCGAGGTGGTCGGTGAGGCGTCCGTTCTGTTTGACCCTCGAAGCCCGGACTCCATCGCCGACGCTCTGGACATACTCCTCCGCAGTGAAAGCCTCCGGCAGGAGCTTGTCGCGAAAGGCCTGCGCCAGGCTGCTTTGTTCAGCTGGGAGAAGGCGGCTCGAGAGACGCTCGCGATCTTTGAGACTGTGCGGCAGCAGGGGAGACGTCGCGTCGGCAGTTTCGTACATCCTCACGAGGTCGTTGAGGGCTTTTTTTCTGCGAGCTGCGACGACTCAGGGACTGGGGCGGCCGCTCAAGGAGGGCCAGGCGGACCGAGCGATATGATGGCCACTCAGGAACTGGAGCGGTTGCTGGAGGAGAGCGAGGCGGACTGCGCGGTGCGGGTGAGGGAGATTCAGGAATTGGAGGAATTGCTGAAGGAGAGCGAGGCGGACCGCGCAGCGCGGCTGGAGGAGATGGAACGGCTGGGGAAGCAACTGGCCGAAAGCGAAGCGGACCGGGCCGCACGGCTGGAGGTGATCCACCGACTGGAGGCGCGCGTTCGCGAACTCGAGACCGTCCGGAACCATATCATGGTGCGTCTTCTGATCAAGCTCAATTTGGTTCGTGAATCGAAACATATCGGTTCGCAATGAGATTTGAACGTTCGACGCGCGGGTCAGATTCTTCGAGATTCTTTGAGTCTTGGAGTCTTTGAGGTGAGCGTTTAAAACCGACCTCGGAGGCTCAAAGACTCAAAGAATCTCAGATGAAGTCGGCATTCTTTAATCAACGGAGGAGCTGTTTGCCATGAGGATTGGTGTCAACCTCTTCCCACTCCGTCCCCGTATTGCCGGCGGGCACGAATTCTATGTGCGAAATCTCCTCCGGGCAATGTTGCATCTCAACGCCGGTCATTTCTACTACATAATCACAGCACCTTGGAATCACCGCGAAATCGACTTGGGAAGCGGACCCTATAAGAAGATCTGCATCGAATCTTGGCCATCGAGATTCGGGATCTTAAGACAGTTGCATGCGAGGCTTCGGAAATCGCATTGGGACACATATCGCCTTGCGATGGAGCTGGGAGTGGACGTGTGGTTTTGCCCCATGATGGATCTCCAGCCCCGAAACATCGATATCCCCAGCGTAGTGACGATTGCCGATCTTCAGCACGAGTTCTATCCGCAGTTCTTTTCACAGGAGGAGCTTCGTCACCGGGAGTTGACGTTGAAATCGTCCTGCCAACTGGCCACGGCTATCATCGCGGTATCGGAATATTGTCGCAAGAGCCTCTTGGAGCGCTACCAATTAGACAGGAACAAGGTTTATCGCGTCTACGAGGCGGCGAGCCCGGCATACACCCCCGAAAGGGCCAGAGAAGCGTGGCCCTGGGTAGTGAAACAGTACGGTCTGGAGAAAGGTTACTTATTCTACCCGGCCAACACATGGCCCCATAAGAACCATGAGCTGCTGCTCATGGCGCTTCATGTTTTGAAGAAGCGCGGCATTTCTCCTACGCTGGTTCTGACGGGTGCCCACATTGCTTCCCCCGAATCCTTGAAAGATCTCACAAGGCAGTTCGGCCTGGAAGAAAAGGTGCTTCACATCGGCTACGTGGAACAGCGCCTCTTCCCAGGGTTGTATCACGGAGCTGCATGCCTCGTTTTTCCCTCGCTGTACGAGGGTTTTGGTATTCCGCTCGTGGAAGCCATGGCTTCCGGGTGTGCCGTGGCCTGCAGCAACGTTTGCTCGATTCCAGAGGTGGTCGGAGACGCCGCTATTACCTTCGATCCCCGCAAGCCCGACGCCATTGCTGACTCTTTGGAGCAAATCCTGCGTAATGACGGCGTGCGCCAGCAGCTTGTTGAGAAGGGCCGCCACCAAGCCGCATCCTTCAGCTGGGAGATTTCGGCGAGAGAGACGCTTGCCGTTTTTGAAAAGGTTCGCGAGCAGAGAGTCCCCCGGCCTGTGGGCTACATTCCACCGCAGGACATCGTGGAAGGTTTGTATGCGGACGGTTGGGCGGGCCCGGGGGTGCTTGTCCGACGAGTGGAATTGTCCCGCTGGCGAACGATGGTACTGGAAGGGGAGACTTCGGGCAACTGCTCTCCTATGCAGATTCGAGTTTGTGCAAACCGTGACCTCATTGCCGAGCTGCAGATCGCGAATCCTAGTGCTTTCAGCCGGAAAATTGAGCTGCCGCCGGCCGACCCGAACTCACCGCTGGTCGATCTGCAAATCCTGGCGAGCGGCCACTTCGTGCCTCGCAAAGTCGGGTTGAATGAGGACACCAGGTGCCTCTCCTTCCGTGTTCACAACCTGATGTTGCTCGACGCGGTAGGCAACACCATGTCATTCCATGGAAAGCAATAGATGCCGGATTCGAGTCCTCCAGATGTCACGGTAGTGACGCCTTCGTACAACCAGGGGGTCTTCATTGAGGAGACGATTCTTAGCGTCCTGAACCAAACGGGTGTCACTATCGAATATCTGGTAATGGATGGAGGGTCGACTGATAGGACCGTAGAAATCCTGGAAAAATATCGGGGCCGCCTGGAATTCGTTTCTGAAAAGGACAAGGGCCAAACCGATGCCATCAACAAGGGACTCCGACGCTCACGCGGCCGGATACTCGCCTACCTCAATTCGGACGACACCTACCTGCCTGGTGCTGTGGCCAAGGTGGTGCGGTTTCTCGACAGTCATTCGGAGTTCGCCATGGTCTACGGGGAGGGATACCATGTAGATGTTCAAGGGCGCTTTCTGGAGCGCTACTATACTGAGCCGTTTGACTTTCGTCGGCTTGCGGAAATCTGCTTCATCTGCCAGCCCACCGTTTTCTTTTGCCGGGAGCTTCTATCGACTGTTGGTTACTTTGATGCCAGCCTCCAGTTCTGCATGGATTACGATTACTGGATCCGGGTTGGAAAGCAGTATGCGGTCGGCTACATTCCCGAGTATCTAGCGACCTCGAAGCTTCACTCTGAAGGTAAGACACTCGGGAAGCGGGCAACATTTCACAGGGAGATACTGCGCACTGTTCAACGCCATTACGGACATGTACCGGTGCGCTGGATAGCTGCCTATGCGCACGCTTACCTGGAAAGGTATCTCTCGCGGGAGGGTAGAGTGCGGGATCTGGCTTTCCGCATTCTGGTGCACGCAATCTTCCTTGCAAAATACGTAACCACAAATCGAAAACTCCCCATCCACGATTTCATGTCACGATTGAAGCGGAGAGAAGGTGTGTAGGGGCACGGCGCGCCGTGCCCCTACATTTGCAGGCCACTATGAGGATTGGGATTGATGCCAGTTTAGTGGTGGGAGAGAGGGCGGGCGTCGGTTTTTACACCGCATCGCTGATCGAAGCCGTGGCTGCGCTGGACAAGCAGAACAAATACATTCTCTATCCCTTTTTCTATCATATCTTCGACCCAAGGTTCAAAGAGCTTACTGCGCCCGCCCCCAACTTCTCGGTCCGTTTCAAAGCGCTGCCGGAAGCATGGATCCGCTACTTATGGTTCCGGTCGGGGATCCCGCGTCACTGGCTACTCGGCGACGTGGATGTCCTCCACAGCACGACCTATTGCTGTCCTCGTCGCCACGCCGGCAAGCTGGTCATGACCGTTTACGACATCAGCTTTTTGCACTATCCGGAGCACCACACCGAGGCGAATCGGCTTCACTGCCTGAAAGGTACTTTGGAGGGTGCCAGGTGGGCGGATTGCATTATCGCCATTTCCGAGCATACCAAGAAGGATCTGATTGAGTACCTCAACGTTCCCGACGATAAAATCGTGGTGACGCCTCTGGCCGCGCGGCGAGAGTTTCATCCACGCCAGGAGGCTGAAGTGCGAGCCCAGGTGTTCAAACGTTGGGGATTGGATGCGCCGTATCTGCTGAGCGTTGGAACCCTGGAACCGCGAAAAAACATCAGATGCTTGATCAATGCATTTTGCTCGCTTCCCGGCGAGATCAGGGACAACTACCATCTGGTGATCGCCGGTGGCAAAGGATGGCTCAACTCTGACATCCACGAGGCGGTGGTTGAGATGGGTGTGGAATCAAGGATCCGTTTTCTCGGATATGTACCCGAGCTGGACCTTCCCTGGCTGTACTGCGGAGCTGCTTGCTTCGCCTATCCCTCCTTGTATGAGGGCTTCGGATTGCCGCCTCTGGAAGCCATGGCCTCGGGCATTCCCGTAATAACGTCGAATACTTCCTCCCTGCCGGAAGTGGTTGGTGACACGGGTCTGCTGGTTGATCCCAGAAGCCAGGAAGACCTGAGGTCCTCGCTAATCAAGGTCCTATCGGATGCAGATCTGCGCCGGGAGATGTCGGAGAATGGTCTGAAGCGTGCAACCCATTTCTCCTGGGAGAAAACTGCCCTCGAAACCCTCAAGGTTTATGAGAGCGTTCTTTGAGGACTTTTCGGTTTTCTTTGCCATGGAAACGCGCTACGCACGAGCCGGCCGAGGCAGATCTGTGTGCATCCGCGTTAATCCGTGGGCTATAGTTTTTTGGCAAACGGGACGCGCTGTCTCGCACTATCGTTCTCACTTCAGACTGCACCACACGATCAAAATAATTAAACCCTTTTCTCTTTGTCCACCGAGCTCATGGTCTCACAGTGGTTTCATTTTGTGTTTGCGAGTTTGACTCCCACCTCCGTTTGCACCCAGGTGATCCTTCCCAATTCCGCGAAAGCGGTGGGGAGCGCTATCATTCAAGGTCGCATAGTGGCGCAGGGCCCTGAAAAGCAACGCCGGCCGACGCGAGATGACCGCACTCCGGCTCAGCCCATGAGGGCTGGTCACTTGAGTTTCACGCGGCGTCGCGGACTTCGATTTCCAGGCGTTTGCCGAGCGCGACGAATGCAGCTTCGATCTGATCGAGCCTCGAGCGGTGCCGTAACGAGAGCAAGCGTTCGATGCGGGTCTTCGGTATGCCGATGCGGCGGGCGAACTCGGCTTTCCGCAGACCTGAGTTAAGAAATGCGGCGTAGAGTTCGACCTTAGCGGATTGCAGGGCCGACAGCGGAACGGGACGGAACTTGGCGCCGCGGCGGCGCGACGGGGCAGGGAGTGGCTTACCTTCCCTGATATAGTCGCCGATCGTGAGGATCAGAAGATCCTGTGCCATATCCGTCGCTTCCTGATCGGTTTCCCCTTGCGTAACGCCATACCCGAAATCCGGAAGGGTTACGACGTAGCCGCCCGCTTCCAGGTCGGGTTCAAACAATGCCCGATAGTGTTCCATTGCTGTCCTCACATTTTCAAGTCCAAATCTCTAAGGATGCTCTGCAAGGTTCCCGTTTTGATGTCCTTCGACGGGTGACGTGGCATACGCGAAACCTTCGAGCCGAGAACGATGCGCGTGTGGCGAGATTCTTCTACGAACGTGCAGCCCTGTTTCTTCGGCCACCGTCTCAGTTCGCTCGCCTTCACAACTCAATAGTAACCAGATGTGGTTACTGCGTCAATGACTTGATATGCCGATCATGAAGACCGCCAAGACTGCGAAGGGCAAATGGTGGCGGTGGGATGACCTATTGATCTCACTGCAAGAATGCCGCACATTCTTGCAGGATGATTACCAGAATAATTGATCTTCCGCAACGCCGCTCGTGCCCTTTACTGGGTCCTCGTCAGACCGGCAAGACCACCCTTGTTCACAGCCTGCTGCCATCGCACGCCTGGGTGGTTGATCTTGTGCACCACGACACGTTTCTCCGCTACGCCAAGGATCCTTCCCAGTTCCGGCGCGAGGTGGAAGCGAACATGCGGGCCGGGTTCACAGTGGTCTTTGTGGACGCTACATGATGGGATCCGGTCACAGAATTTCGGCTTTGGATAGGAAGGGCGCGTCCCCTTGCTAGTTCGGCAAGCCGCGCTGACTGCGCCGAAGTTTGGTGTCCACGATTCGAATAGCGTCTGGGAGAAAAACAAGGGCCCACAGATCAACACGGACTCACGGAGATTTAGCCTGCGATCACGTTGTAGCGCGAAGCGCTGGCCCCTGCGGTGGCGGCAAAAGCTCGGCAGATCCGTGTGCATCAGTGTTTGTCCGCGGGCCTTTATTTTTTCAGATGCCACGACATTGCCTTGGGGAATTCCGAGGGCGCGATAACCAAGCGTCACCCTCACCGACCAGACGTCCTAGTCGCGGTTGATGCACTTGAAATGCAGGGAAGGATGAAAAGGACTCTGCGCCCAGAGGCGGAAGGCTTTTCGCGCCGGGGTCTTGATCTCTCCGCCAGCGATTCATAGGCCGCCCAGAAAAACAAAGAGCTCCGCCAGGAGTGGGTGCTTCTAATTGCACCCTCACCGCTGACGAAACTCGATTTGTACCATCAATTCATGATAAGATCACACATAATGGTGAACTCGCTGAGCTCCCTGAAGATAAACAAAACCGCCTTGACTGTGTTCGCACTGGGGGATCAACCAGACGATAATGCATATTGGGTTGCCGAGTCCCCAACCGAACGTCTGCAGGCCGTCGAAACCCTTCGCCAACTCAACTATGGCTACCGTAAATCTACCGCCCGACTTCAGAGAGTTCTTACAATTGCTCAACGCGCACCACGTTGAGTACCTGCTCATCGGCGGATATGCGGTGGCGTACCATGGCTATCCACGCGCAACTGCCGACATGGACATCTGGATTGCCGTTGACCCGCAAAATGCCGAGAAGGTCGTTGCGACACTCAAGGATTTTGGGTTCGATCTCCCTGAGCTATCCGCAGGATTGTTCTTGGAAGCAGGGCAAATCGTTCGCCTGGGAGTGCCGCCGGTCAGAATCGAGATAGCCACCGGCATCTCGGGCGTGCGGTTCGAGGAGTGTTACGCGGCACGAGTGGTCGATGAACTGGACGGCGTCCCGGTGAACCTGATTGATCTGGAACATCTAAAGATAAACAAGCGGGCCGCGGGTCGGCACAAAGACTTAGACGACCTGGAGAATCTTCCGTAAGTGTCCTTCAACCGCAATTGATCTGCTGCCCGCGGATTAACCCGGGACGGCAATCAAGCCCTTGTTGCCAGTTTCTTCGGGTCCTTCGTGCTTTCGTGTTGTCCGTTGAAAGGACTTGATTTCGACCTCCCGAGGCCTGCAAAAGGCGACATTCAGCTTCGTTGTATTTGGATGCTTCAGCCTTGTTCTTTGTCAAGTCAAGCTGGAATCATGGCGCAGAAGCCCACGCGCACGGCTTTTCGAGCAGTGGGTCGTGCTCCAGACCCTGCGGATTCTTGACTACGCCCACGTGGAGGCGCGGGCTTTCTACTGGCGGACAAACCAGGGAGCTGAACTGGACATGCTAATCGAACGTCATGGATGGCTGACTTTGGCCGCGGAGATCAAGGCAAAAAAACGAGTGAGCGGCGCCGATTTGACTGGGCTTCGTTCATTCGCGGATGCGCATCCGCAGGTGCCGCGCGTGGTGGTCGCCGAGGTTGCGGAGGAGTACCAGAGCGAGCGTTGTCATATCCTCCCTTATTCGTCGTGGTTTAACCAGCTTCATGATGGGATTCGATCGCCGGATTTCGGCTTTGGATAGAAGCTGCTATCTCCCTAAGGGATAGGCAAAATCCGCGTGAGTCCGTGTTAATCTGCGGGCCACTGTTTTTTTCCAGACCCATTCAAACCGTGGACACCAAACTTCGGAGAGTTTCGCCTTTGCGGCAACTCGGGCTATCCCCCAAGCTTCCAAAACAAGCATCTTTATCTTCTATCTGAAACCGGTGGAACCTTGAGCGCCCTCGCAATCTGATCCTCCAAGGCCCTACTGTCTGCGTATCCATATCGATCCAGGTATATTCCTTCGAATCCCATGGATGATGCGGCCTTCACGATTTCCTCACCATCGAGGGTATTAAACCTATCCTGCCACTCGCTCCCCTTCCTTCCCTTCATTGCCCCGTAGCTAAAACGCAAATGCTTCGAGTGAAGATAGGGCAAAGCGTTTTGCGGCTGGTAGCGGGCGAACAGCGGATAAAGGCAGCAAAGTTGCCACGCCTGCAAAGGCAGGCGGCGGAGAGATTCTATCGGGGCGTAAGGCTACCAATCCGAGCTCTGCTCGTAGCCCGTCTTGATCAGGACATCGCCATATTTTTCTTTAAAGGCCGCCGTGACTCTCTCAGTGAAGACATTCCGCCAGTCTCCAGGCGTTCCCTTGCGCAGATGGTGACTGACATTCGCCACGCCGCGCGGGCGACCGCTCGACCTCATCTCAAAGGTGTTGGCCTGGATCGCCTGAACAATCCTGGATTCCTCTGCTTCGATACCAAAGTATCGGAAGATGCGCCTGAAACACCCGAACTCGTCCTGCCAGAGCTCCTCATAACTGATAAACAAATCCGGGGCCCCCAGCCATGACAATTGGATCTGCGCAATCTGCTCGATATGCCCTTCATTGATGAGATGGAGGAGACCATCCTCGACCGGCAGCTCGTTCAGTCGCCGCCGGATTTCGGCTCCCCACGCATCCAGGATGCGATGGCTGTGTTTCAGGCTGAAATAATAGGATACCAGCGTGTCTCGCAGGTCCCGAATCACGATCAGCTTGCGGCTGTTAGCCGGGGTCTCTATACGCTCAAAGTCCTCGCGCGTGATATACAATGTTGGGTAGACGCTGCCTTCAGAAATGAATTCTTCGAAAAACTGCCTGTTAAGGATTTGCGGTTTGATGATGCGCTCGGGGACAAGCTCCTCCAGCACAGCAAGGATCCATTGAGACCCGGTCTTCTGATGGGTGATATGAAACAGAGTAGGGAGACTGCAGGACCCTTCCCCGGCCTTCTTTGGCTCGTCAAGGCGGAGTGCGGTCAGAGCGATACCGAGCCGGCGTGTGTCACTGCCATCGCCGAGAGACGCTGGGGAAACCGCGTCCCGGGTGATGAACGTGATCCTCAGGCTGGATGCACCTTCATACAGACTTCGAGGAATCCGCACCTCCCGGTCCTGGTAGTGCGGGGTGGTGAGTCTCCATTCGCCGACAGGTGAACCATTGACTACTATCCCGACAGTCTGGAAATCGAGTACTCCCGCTTTGATGAGAGTGAAAAGACGTGCCCGAAGAATAAGCTCTTCCGCCGCCGTCGGCCCGATCGAAATCCGGAGGGTTGCCTGCTCTCCCTCAATCCAGCTATAACCTTCCTCGGGATTCGACCAGCCGCTCTCCCTAAACAACCTCGAGTCGCCATAGAGTCCGAACCGGATGGGTTTGTTGAGCATGTTGGTATTTGCCAGAAGTGATCGAAGCCAAGTGTCATGGAGCCGCAGTTGCTCGGATTGCTCTATCACGAAGGGATGAGAATAAACCACGTAATACAGGATGGCACGCTCTGTCAGCGCGTCATTCTTCAAGAGGAAACGGATGGTTTCTTGATATCGAGGCAAGCGGTTGAGCGGATTCGCGGTGTTGCTTTCAGGATAGATCCTCTTGACGCCAACAAGCTCGTTGAGTTGGTGCAAAGCGTAGTGCCTGGCGCAGCGAAGGGAAAACTCCCAGTGATAGACATAGGTATAGGATTCGTCAAAGTCACCGACCACCTCATGCACGCTGCGACGCCAGAAGGCGCCCTGCGGCATAATGAAACATACGTCTTTGAGGTCATCAGCAGAGTATCCTTCGATGTTCTCCCGCTCCAACAGAGTCGTGCCGTAGTAATCAACTCGCTTCCGGTCGCCGTAGACGAAATCGGCTTCGGGATGGGAGGCAAAAAACGATGCTACCTTGGTGAGAGAAGAGGAATCAGCGTAAGCGTCATCTCCGTCGAGGCACGTGATGATGTCGCCGCGCGCCAGCCGCAGCGCGCGATTGAGGCCAGCCGCGCGCCCGATTCCTTCGACCGTCAGGTACCTGAGGCTCACGCCCAGACAGCAAACCTTAACCTCCCCTTGTGGTGGGCGTTCTGCGCAAGGCGAATAAAAGGCCAGTCCCCGATGCTTGGTAGCCGCACAGGTCTCCGTTATCTCCTTTTCCACCTGTTTTAATATTTCTTGGGTGCTGTCCGTGGAGCCGGCGTCGACGAGGATATAATCGATGTAAAAAGGACCTTCCTGGGAGAGCGCCGACGCGAGCGCTTGGCCGAGGAAATACCCCTGGTTCAAGTGCGTGGTCAAGATGGAAAAAACAGGATGATCTTCTGTTCTCATGACGAGCTGCCCAATACTATCGCTTCAGTGAAAGTGCGTACCCCGGAAAGAGCCGCCAGAATGCTGTCGTCAAGATAACGCTGAACATTATCACATGTGTCTGCCCGAGATTAGATTTTTCTTATATAAAACCGTGTTTGTTTCCCCCAAAGCTACTAAGAACAAGCTAACCCACTGTTTTGCCGGTGTTTAGAAGTAAACCGCGATAGCGCCAGCAATCCCTAGCCGATCCTTGGTCTACATGGTCGCCTGACAATGTATCTAACCGCGAATCCCATGGTCCGGTAGACGAAACCGGTAGCCAGCGCATGCTTAAATTCCTCCCGGCGCCGCCCTCTGTATCGAGGCTTTAGCTCAGTATCCCGAAGTCATCGAGCACCCGAGAGGCAGTTCTGCCAGAGCCATATATGAGCTCGTGGAATTATGCCAAAGTTGGAGTGGAATTCTCCATGGCGTGCCCAAATGGTTTGCTCCCTCAGGGAACGTCGGTTATCGGTGGTGGCGCGACAAAGAGATGGTCATGGAAGGGGGGCGGGCTCAACATCCCGCAGACCTTGCGCCGGGCGAGACGGCAAGGGTCGAGCTTGAAATCCTTACGCAGAGACTGCCGGAACTCATACTTTAACGGTCGAGCCGGCCCAGAAGGCGGTCGCCTGGTTTATCGACGCCGGCGGCTGCAAGGCAGAAGCCACAATGAGGGTTGTTCCCTAACCTGATGCTTCAGGCGATTCCTTAGCCCAAACCAAGGCTCGTGGTTTCCGTTTACTTAGCCTTTTCTTAAATCACCCCATTGAAGATAGAATAGGTGGTGTCTTTTCACGGTCTCGGAGGCCTTTGCGGTTCAAAGGGAGATCCAGCTCTTAATGAATGGGCGCTTCCAATCGAGGAGGTCGCATCGGCAGATATAGGAGATGCTGGGTTTCACCGGAATGCCCGGGCCAACTCGCGCGATGGTCGCTGTTGCTGAGGAAGAAGAAATCCTATGCTTAACGAGTGGAAGCGGAGCCCATCCTTTGGCAAGCAGCGGATCTTGGTAACGTTCTGGTACACACGCAAATCCATGAGCTTATCGAAATTCAGCCGGGCGGCAACGCTAACTGACTTCCCAAGGTGATTGGCGGCGGATGAAGGATATGAAGACTTTTGTTACCGGTGGGGCGGGGTTCATTGGGAGTCATCTGGTAGACAGGCTGCTCAAGGATGGGCATGAAGTGGTGGCTTATGACAATTTTTCCACCGGCCAGAGGAAGTTTCTCGAGCCTGCCAGGCTTTCTCACGAGTTTAGGCTAGTTGAGGGGGACGTGCTTGATCTTGAGAACCTCACAAACGGAATGGCCGGATGCGAATTTGTATTCCACCTGGCTGCCAATGCTGACGTTCGTTTTGGCACGGAACACCCGCGCAAGGATCTCGAGCAAAATACCATCGCCACCTTTAATGTGCTCGAGGGTATGCGCGCAAACGGCGTCCGCCGGATCGCCTTTTCGTCCACAGGATCCATCTACGGTGAGCCGGAAGTCTTTCCAACACCGGAGACAGCTCCCTTTCCAGTTCAAACATCGCTCTATGGTGCATCCAAGCTTGCCGGCGAGGGATTGATTCAAGCCTATTGCGAGGGTTTTGGATTTCAGGGCTATATTTTTCGTTTTGTCTCCATCCTCGGCGAGCGTTACACGCATGGACACGTTTTTGACTTCTATAAGAGGCTCCTGGAAAATCCCGATGAGCTATTCGTCTTGGGCGATGGGCACCAGCGAAAATCCTATTTGTATATCCAGGATTGCATCGAGGCGATGCTCTATGCCATAGAGCGTGCACAGGACAAGGTCAACATATTCAACCTTGGAACCGACGAGTACTGCGAGGTCAACGATTCTATTCGCTGGATCACAGAGCACCTGGGATTGAAGCCCAGACTTAGCTACACTGGCGGACAGCGTGGCTGGATTGGTGACAGCCCATTTATATTCCTCGACTGCAGTAAGATCCGCGCATTGGGCTGGAAACCCAAGCTCTCGATCAAGGAATCCATGCTACGGACGCTCGAGTTCTTGATGAAAAACGCTTGGTTATTGGAGGCCAGATAGTGAGGATCTGTGTTTACGGCTTGTGGCATTTGGGAACAGTGACGGCTGCGTGCCTCGCTTCGGGAGGGCATGAAGTTGTCGGCTTGGATCCCGATCCGACTGTGGTGAAGCGACTCAAAGAAGGGAAGCCCCCGCTATTTGAGCCTGGACTAGAGGAGCTTGTAAAAGGCTGCGCGAATCTGAACTTCACCACGAATATCACCGAGGCTCTTGAGGGCGCCGAAGTTGTGTGGGTGACCTACGATACGCCGGTGGATCCGGATGATAACGCGGATGTCAATTATGTTATGGAACGGGTTGAGAGGCTCTTCGCGCATTTGAGCCCTGGCACGCTCGTCCTGGTCTCCTCGCAATTGCCTGTCGGTTCAACCCGACGCCTGGAAAATGCTTGTCCCGACAAAAGCATCTCTTTCGCCTATTCCCCCGAAAACCTGCGCCTCGGCAAGGCAATAGAAGTCTTCAGCAAGCCTGACCGCATTGTAGTCGGGATCCGAAATGAGAAAGACAGGAAACGCATCGAAGCGCTCTTCTGCCCATGGAACCCGCGCATCGAATGGATGTCGGTGGAATCGGCCGAGATGACCAAGCATGCGGTGAACGCCTTCCTCGCAACCTCCGTTGCCTTCATCAACGAACTGGCGGGGATCTGCGAACGGGTTGGTGCCGATGCCAAAGAGGTAGAACGGGGCCTCAAGAGCGAATCCCGCATCGGGCCAAAGGCATACCTCTGCCCCGGGGCGGCCTTCGCCGGTGGAACGCTTGCCCGTGATGTCACTTTCCTCAATCAAACCGGGACCAAGTATCAACTGCCTACCCATCTCCTATCGGGTGTGCATGCAGCCAACAATGCCCACAAAAACTGGGCGCGCCGAAGATTGCTGGAACTCCTAGGAAATATCCACGACTGCCGCATCGCTGTCTGGGGATTGACATACAAGCCGGGTACCGATACCCTGCGCCGGTCCAGTTCCGTCGAACTCTGCGTGTGGCTTGCGCAGCAGGGCGCTCTCGTGCAGGCGCATGATCCGGCTGTCAAGTCTCTGCCGGCTGAATTGAGTACCAAGATTCACCTCTTCGCGTCAGCTCGAGAAGCGCTTATCGGGGCTGAGGCCCTGGTTGTTGCTACTGAGTGGCCGGACTACAGAACCATCGAGGCAACTACTATAGTGTCTGCCATGAAAAATCCGGCAGTGCTGGATGCCAGCCGATTCCTGGCTTCCACACTGGGCACCGATTCCAGAATCCGCTACGTGACTGTAGGAAAGCCCGTTCATCATGAAGTATAGCCTCGCTGGAAGAAATGCGCTGATCACTGGGGCCAGCCAGGGTCTCGGCTTGGCTATTGCTCGTGCTTATGTAAAAGCAGGTGCAGGAGTTCTCCTCTGTGCTCGCGATGCGGAGATGCTGGAAGAGGCGCGTGGCCAACTCATGCGCCTGGCCTCTCCTGGACGGACGGTCTTGGCCCAGGTGGCGGATGTTTCCAATCCCCAGGATGTCGACCGATTGCTTGGGGTGGCTAGAAGCACCTTCCCCTCGTTCCAGATTCTGGTTAACAACGCCGGAGTTTACGGTCCCAAGGGGACGATCGAAGAGATCGACTGGCAAGAATGGGTCCGTGCGATCGAAATCAATCTCTACGGATCCGTCCTGATGTGTCGCGGGATTTTGCCGCACTTCAAAGCCCAAAAATACGGAAAGATCATCCAGCTGTCCGGTGGTGGCGCGACCAATCCAATGCCATGTATTAGCGCCTATGCGGCTTCCAAGGCCGCCATAGTGCGTTTCGCTGAAACCCTGGCGGAAGAAGTCAGGGAACATCGCATCGATGTGAATTCAATTGCGCCAGGCTCGCTGAATACGCGGTTACTGGATGAGGTGCTTGCCGCCGGTCCCGAAAAAGTCGGACGCAACTTCTACGAGCGATCCCTCAAACAAAAGGAACAAGGCGGGGCGCCTCTCGAAAGGGGTGCTGACCTCGCGGTTTTTCTTGCTTCGTCCGCAAGCGATGGTATTACCGGAAAGCTGATCAGCGCAGTGTGGGATCCGTGGGAGACTTTGCCCGAGCATCTTGCGGAATTGCTTAAAACCGACATATACACGCTGCGCCGCATCGTGCCTAAGGATCGCGGCTATGATTGGGGGGAACGGTGACACGCACATCTTCTGCAGGTGTGGCGATCATAGGATGTGGGCTCATTGGCCATAAGCGCTCCAGAGCCCTTGGACCCGCAAGGCTGGTCATCTGCGCCGATTCGAGGGTCGACAGGGCCAAATCGCTGGCGGCGGAATTCTCAGGCGCTGTAGCGATTGCGGACTGGCGGGAGGCAATTCAATACCCCGGAGTGGATATCGTAATCGTTGCCACGACCAACGACTCCTTGGCAGAAATCACGCTTTCGGCTGTGCGGGCCGGGAAGCATGTCCTCGTGGAAAAACCGGCGGCTCGTTTCTCAGGCGAACTGGAACCAGTCATCGATGCGGCCCGTCACGCAGAGCGCCTTGTGCGTGTCGGATTCAATCACCGGTACCATCCCGCGCTGCGTAAGGCACGTGAGCTGTTCGAGGCCGGGGCACTCGGAGATATGATGTTCATCCGTGGGCGTTACGGACACGGAGGGCGGATTGGATATGACAAGGAATGGCGCGCCAATCCCGACCTCTCCGGAGGTGGCGAGACTATCGATCAAGGCGTCCATTTGATTGATCTGGCACGGTGGTTCCTGGGTGATTTTAGCGAGGTAAGCGGGTTCGCACATACCTACTATTGGAACATGCCGGTGGATGACAACGGATTCATGCTGCTCAAGACTCCCCGGCAACAGGTGGCCTTCCTGCACGTCTCATGTACGGAGTGGAAAAATCTGTTTTCTCTGGAGATCTACGGGAAGCAAGCCAAGCTCCATATCGAAGGTCTGGGCGGAAGCTATGGTCCTGAGCGGCTGTCTTATTATAGAATGCTCCCTGAAATGGGCCCGCCGGAAACCACGATCTGGGAATACCCAATGGTGGATAACTCATGGCAGCTTGAGTTTGCTGAGTTTTTGGAGGACATACGAATCGGCAGGACTCCTGCGGCCAATCTCGAAGATGCCAGAGCGGCGCTTGAGGTTGTGGAGAAAATCTATACTCTGTCCACGAAGAGCTCAAAGTTCTCGAAGTAAAACGTAATGATTATAGCTAGAAGTCCATTGAGAATTACACTTGGGGGCGGGGGGACTGATGTGCCGTCGTATTACCGCGAATACGGCGGATTCCTGATCGCCGCTGCAATCGACAAGTATGTCTATGTTACGGTGATGCGTCCGTTTACCCCCGGCATCTTCCTGAAATACTCCAAGCTGGAGCATGTCGAGCACCTCGAGGAAGTGCAGCATCCTATCGTTCGCGAGGCAGTCAGAATGATGGGATATAATGTTCCCCAGGTTGAGATTACTACCCTCGCTGATATTCCTGCTGGTACGGGGCTGGGTTCCTCGGGGAGTTTTACGACCGCTCTGCTCAAGGCGCTCCATGCATTCGAACGCAAGCTTCTCCTTCCCGGCCAAATCGCTCAACTCGCGTGCGAGATCGAAATAGATCGCCTGGGAGAACCCATCGGCAAGCAGGATCAGTACATTGCTGCCTATGGCGGCATCACCCGTTTCCACTTCAATCCCGATGACTCGGTTGATGCCGCGCCACTCAAAATCAGCCCGGAAACCCTATTCGATCTGGAAGATAACCTTCTGCTGTTTTTCACCGGATTCAGCCGCAGCGCGGGCAGCATCCTCAAGCATCAAGTCGATGCGATCCACAAGGACAACGAGGAGATGCTCAACAATCTCCATTATGTTAAAGAGCTAGGCTACCGGAGCCAGAAGGCCCTCGAGACAGGAAAAACGGCTCTGTTCGGCGAGATCATGCATGAGCACTGGGAGCACAAGAAAAAACGCTCGGGCGGAACGAGCAACACCCAGATTGATGAGTGGTATGAGCTCGGCAGGAACAACGGTGCCGTCGGGGGGAAACTGGTGGGTGCAGGGGGTGGTGGCTTCCTGATGTTCTATGCTGAAGACCGCAGGAAGCTCCGTCAGGCGATGGCAAAGGCCGGACTGGATGAGGTCCGCTTCCGCTTCGACTTCGAAGGAACCAAGGTGATCCTTGCATGAAGCTTCCGGTTGCGCTTTTGGCGGGAGGTCTGGCCACCCGGCTTGGCGATCTCACGCAACAGAAACCGAAATCGTTGCTCGATGTCGCCGGCAAGCCGTTCGCAGAACACCAGCTCGATTTGCTGCGGCAGCAGGGTTTCACTCAGGTGGTGTTTTGTGTCGGATACCTTGGGGAGTTGGTGGAAGCTGCGATAGGCGACGGCAGCCGCTGGGGGATTGTTCTCCGGTATTCCTACGATGGACCCGTGCTGCTGGGCACTGGAGGAGCCTTGCGCCGAGCCTTGCATTTGCTGGGTGAGGCCTTTTTTATTTTGTACGGCGATTCCTATCTGGAGTGCGACTACGGCCGAGTTGAGGAGGCGTTTCTGGCCTCCGGAAAGGCCGGTTTGATGACGGTGTATCGCAACCTGGACCGGTGGGATCGCAGCAATGTGCTGTTTCGAGAGGGGCGTATCGTGCGCTACGACAAGGAGAATCGGACGCCGGATATGCAGCACATCGACTACGGCATTGGGATATTGCAGGCGCATGTCTTGGCCACCTACCCTTCGGATAGGCATTTCGATTTGGAAACGGTCTACCAGGATCTGGTAGCGAAAGATGAGCTTGCGGGATTCGAAGTCAAAGAACGCTTCTACGAAATTGGGTCTCCCGCAGGATTGAAAGAGACCCGTGCCTATCTAGCCCAAAAACTTGACCGCAAAGAAGGACTAGAAATAAGAGTCACAAATCCCTATCATCCTCAGTAATGGTCAGATAAGGAAGCTAAGCCAATGCTAACGCAATTCATCCAGGCAGCAATGCGCCGGGCGACATACGAGCTTTTACAGGACGGAAGTTTCTACGCTGAAATACCTTGTCTTGCGGGAGTATATGCGAATGCACCCACACTCGAGGCATGCAGGGAGCAATTGCAGGAAGTTCTGGAAGGCTGGATCGTATTAGGTCTTCGCCTAGGTCACACAATCCCGGTAGTAGACGGCATCCGGCTTGATGCTGGCGCAGAAGTGGCATAATGCCAACCTTTGGTCCCATAAAGCGTTGCGAGCTGACATGACAAGCAAGCTAGTGGGGGAAGACATAGAATGGAAAAAAGGCTGAGCTTCAAATACGATAGGGAAGCAGACATCCTTTACATCAGCAAGCGCTCACCTTACGCTGAACAAGAATCACAGGAGCTTGGTGATGAAGTGATTGCCCGGTTTAATCCTAAGACCGGTGAAATTGAGAACCTGGAAATACTATTCTTTTCAACACGGCTGTTACGAAGTGACTTTCTCGGACTTCCCGTAACGGCTGACCTCCGCTTGGCTGTCGAGACGTGACGGGGGAGCCTGCGATCGAGATTCACAAAGAATCTGAACCGCGAAGACCTTGAGGATGAATTACTCTGAAAAGCATCGGGATGAAGCGATCCAGATCCTGCAGCAGTTGGACCTGGGGACAGTTGAGAGGATAGCCGCGCTGCTGGCGGATTTGCGCGCACGGCAGGGACGGTTGTTTTTGCTAGGCGTTGGAGGGAGTGCGGCAAACTGCTCGCATGCAGTGAACGACTTTCGGAAACTCTGCGGGATCGAAGCCTATGCCCCGACGGACAATGTTTCGGAGCTTACTGCCCGCACGAATGACGAAGGCTGGGCCAGCGTGTTTGTCGAATGGCTCAAGACCAGCAAGCTGTCTGCAAACGATATGATCTTTGTGTTCTCTGTGGGCGGGGGCAGCCTCGAGAAAAACATCAGCCCAAACCTGGTGGCGGCGCTACGGCATGCGCGTGAGGTTGGCGCCCAGGTCGCAGGGATCGTTGGTCGCGACGGAGGGTACACTGCCAAGGTGGCCGACGCTTGCTTGATCATCCCTACCGCGAACCCGGAAACAGTCACACCACATACGGAAGCTTTTCAGGCGGTGGTTTGGCATCTGCTCGTATCCCATCCTGTACTCAAGGCGGCACCTACAAAATGGGAGTCGACAAAGTGATGCGACGGGCGGTGTTTCTCGACCGTGACGGCGTCCTCAACAGGGTCATCGTTCGTGAAGGGAAGCCATATCCGCCATTGGGTGTATCTCAACTCGAGATCCTGCCGGGTGTGCCGGAAGCACTAGCTGGCTTGCGCGATGCAGGCTTCCTTCTGATCGTTGTCACGAACCAGCCTGATGTCGCACGGGGAGTCCTGCAGAAGGAAGACGTCGAGTCGATCAATGCGGCATTGCGGCGGAAGCTTCCTCTCGATGATGTTCGTGTCTGCTACCATGATGATCAGGACGCCTGTAACTGTCGAAAGCCACTTCCCGGGCTGCTTCTGGATGCTGCTCGCGACTGGCGGATCGACCTGAAAATGAGCTTCATGGTGGGCGATCGCTGGAGAGACATTGAGGCGGGGCACAGAGCCGGATGTAAGACCATCTTAATTGACCGTGTGCATCACGAGCGTCTGAAAAGCGTGCCGGATTACCGGGCCGAGTCGTTAACCCAGGCTGCGGCGCAAATCCTAAGCCGCAGAGACTCAGTGACTTAACAAGAGACCCTGATGAAAAAACCGGAAGATCTGAATGTGAAGATATTTGGGGATGGAGCGGACAAGGCTGGAATGTTGGAGTTGTACCGCAACCCGCTGATCAAGGGCTTTACCACAAATCCGACGTTGATGCGTAAGGCTGGGATCTCGGACTATCGCGCCTTTGCCCTCGACATTCTTGGTGCGATAAAGGATCGGCCCATCTCATTTGAGGTTTTCGCTGACGAGTTCGACGAGATGGAGCGACAGGCGCTCGAAATTTCGCGTTGGGCCGATAACGTCTACGTGAAAATTCCCGTCACTAACACACGCCAGCAGCCCTCTGATGACCTGGTGCGACGACTCTCGCAGAAAGGTGTGAAACTGAACGTCACCGCCTTGCTGACGCTGCCACAGGTCAAGCGTATCGCTCCATGTCTGGCGGATGGTCCAGCGGCCTGTATTTCGGTTTTCGCGGGGCGCATCGCGGACACTGGCCTTGATCCTATTCCCCTGATGGCTGAGGCAGTGCGATTTCTTCGGGCCTATCCCAACGTCGAATTAATCTGGGCCAGCCCACGCGAACTGCTCAACATCTATCATGCGGAAAGCACTGGATGCCACATCATCACGGTCACTCACGACGTGCTCAAGAAGCTCTCTCTGATTGGCCGCGACCTTGCCGAATACTCGCTCGACACCGTGAAAATGTTCTACGAGGACGGGCGCAGGGCTGGCTACTCGCTTTAGAACTTTGGGTAGACAACTCCAGTTCCAAACACCATCGGAGTTAATACCGACGGCAAAGGGCTTCGGCCACGTTCGCTGAGTTACTTTGGTGAATGACGATCGACTCTGTGGGAGCGAAATGCTTCTGGGCTCATGGGGTGCCCGCCCAAACTGTTACTCCGCGGCGACCATCAACGCCGGTCATACCTACCCGCAGAGCACCACGACGCCGTACGCGAACGGTAGTGAATCTCTTGATCACGAGGCGGGTGGCACGCGACGGCTGAACTGATCCGTCGATCAAGCTTATTTTAGAGGTAATCCTGTGAACATCTACCACTTGTCATTTGGGTTCCTCTTGAACCTGCTGGTTTTCTCCCTCATAGGCATGGGGCCTGCCTTGTTCCTGCTTGCACCAAAGCAGCGAGTGACCTTCGCACTGGCCATTTCGCCCGTACTCGGATTTGCACTAACCAGCATCTGCGGAACGTACTTTGTCCTTCTCGATATTCCAGTTTCCCGCTGGAGCGTCCCATGGCTCATTATCGGGATCGTTATTAGTGTTGTTTTGAGCCTTCTACGCTTTGGAACCGGTAGCATCCAATGGGACCAACAAGATCGCCGCGTGACCTCTTATGGCCTAGCTGGATTCATTGTAACTTCTGCGCTGGTGATAGCACCGCAGTTGGCAGGGGGACTGCAATTCTCGGTTCTCCGTGGGAATGGGACTGACAGCTTTGCCTACGTCGCTGTAGCCGGCTACCTTGACCAGGAACCACATTCGTGGGCTTCAAAGACTGACATCCAGACACTCGTAGATCGTCATCCTTCTTATGAGCGGGTCCACCAACTCCTTAATGCGCGCTGGACAACGTCCATGATGTTAGCCTTCTCGTCCCGAGTTGCGCAGACCCCCATTTATATGTTCGAATACCTGTCCTCTGTGTTGTGGCTTTTGCTCGCATTCGGACCTGCATACATATATGCAGTTTATCTCAGAGTGCGACCGGAGCTTGCTGCGCTGCTAGCGATTGCCATATGCACAGGTTTTTGGGCACAGATTGTAACCGACATGCGACCAGTTTCGCAGATGAACAGCATCCCGATTTTGCTGGTCCTTGCCCTACTGGTTGTGCGTATCGAGTGTGGGGAAGCCTCTGATAAATGGTATGGGGAGTATGCCCTGATAGGCGTGTTTGGACTAGCAATGGTGTTTGTCTATCCGGAGATAGTGCCGATGGTGGCCTTGGCCGGCGTCATCTTTTTTGCTGCCCGCGCGTCACAGCGGCATTATGCACATCGTCGGCTTTTGAGTTACGGCTTTGCGCTGGTCGCGGGGGGTGTTGGATTGCTACCGCTTGCCCACCCCCTGATTTCCTTTGTTCGGGTGCAGTTTTCCTATGCCGCTTCCACTCCAAATACCTGGCATTTGGCTTATTTCAGGTGGCTTTATTCCAGTCCGTTGCAGGGTTTCTGGGGATTCTCACCCTTGCCGGTTTTTTTACATTGGGTCGCGCTATTTTTGGGGCTGATTCTCTTCGCAGTCTTGGCGGTATCGATTTTGCGTCTTGCGTCACTGCGGAAATCCGACGAAGCGATGGGCATGTGTCTGGCGATCTGCCTCTCAGGAGCGGCTCTTATTGAGTTCATATATCTTTATTCTCGCCGACAGTTCTGGGCCGCGGGTAAGGCTCTATCCTTCGGCTATCCATTTTTCATGCTCGTCACAGCGGGTGCCGCTTTGGCCAACCTGCCGCGTCTCGGACAAAACTGGCAGGTTCTTGTGAGGCGCGTCGTCAACACTTGCGTGCTGACATGGATCATGTTCCAGTGCGCACTTGGCGGCTATCGCGTGCATATCGCGGCCTCTGGCAAGGAATACCGCAACTATATCTCGCACCACGGGGATTACCGTAGGCACGATTGGGACCTGACGAAATTCGCTGAGCGTGCGAGCAATCAAAAGGGAACCACCGTCTGGTCCTACACTTCCTATCCTTTTGTTTCGGATTACATTGGTTTCGTGCTTGGCTGGGAAGTGAATCTCGCAAGCCTTGGGGTAACCCACGATTCAGTGGAGTTTGGAGTTCCGAAACCGCGGCTCTTGCAGCCACCAGAGTATGTCATTCTTGAGAATAGTCCATTTGGCTTGGCCCAGAATGCGTCGCTAGTCGCCAAAACGTCAGAGTTATCGATCTTCAAAACGACCGATAGCACACCGCTGATAGCCGGTATTGTCAATCCAAACGGATTGGAAGGTACAAACCAGTCGCTCTTCTTCTGGTTGGGAGGGCAGCCGACTGTATTAACGGTAATATCCCCTTTTAAGGGTTTTGCTGTGTTTAGCGCTCGCTTCATCCTGGGCCCTTCGCTACCGGAAAGAGATAGCCGAACACTCGTAGTGAACTCCAGTGCTGGTACTTCCCCACAGCGAACTGTTATCGTCAGGGGCGTCCAACAGTTGCGGGTCCCTGTCACGATGGGTGTAAACACAATTACCGCTGCGGTTGCGGAAAAACCGACCACTTACTTGTTGACCGATAAACGACCGCTGATGCTTCGAGTCGATGATTTGCGCTTAGAGCAGTGGACATGTTCGGATATTGGCGAGCACAATTAACTCGGCGAATGAACAAATCCAGAAGCATACTTCAGCCCCATCTTGGTTCGATGCCCTGCGACGCGGTGCGTCGCGAGGTCATGCCGATGCACAAGTTGATCTCGACGGACGAAACCCCCAGCGGAGAAGATGCGCGGCGCGCGTCATCACGAAGTACTGCCCGATTATTGGAGTGAATTCGCGCGGTTTGTCCAGGCGCTCACGCTCAGATTTGGAGCTTTCTTGTCACGAGACCGATGCCTTCTTGCGAGCTGGATTTTGGGAATTTCGCTGCAGCCGGCGTAGATGCGAGGTCTTTTACAACCTGAAGAGGCCACAGGCCGATGTGACGTGCATCGGTCGCCAAGTTCCAGGACTGACTCATGGGGTCACCGATGGGAGAATGCCTTTGCAAAATCTGTGGGGGGCAGACGGTTGGAATTGGATCCGTCAAGGGGCGCTTCGAGCCGACGTTGTTTGATCTGCGGCATTGTCCATCCTGCCATTACTCCTTCATCTCGAATCCGTAGACCGATTACGAGCAGATCTACTCCATCGACTACTGCCACGGCCGAGGAGCAGATCCGCTTGTCGACTACATATTCGAGTTCGACTATCCGGACAAAACCATTCGCCAATATGAGTGGCGGGGAATCCTGAGGACGGTGCAAGCGATGGTTCCGATCAACGTGAACACCAAGTGGCTCGACTTCGGATGCGGCACCGGAGGTTTGGTATGCTACCTGCAACAGCATGCGGGATGCAGCGTTGTCGGGCATGAGGAGGGCAGGTTACCCCGAGCAATCGGACGGGCGGTTCTGTCTCGCAAGGATTTGGAGACGATGGAGGGTGCGTTCGATGTGGTCAGCGCGATCGAGGTGCTGGAGCATGCGGTGGATCCCGTGCCTTTGCTCCGGCAGATGCGGCGGTTGCTGAAACCTGGCGGCCTCCTTTTCATTACGACCGGGAATGCGCTGCCTTTCCGCAGCCGTCTGCTGAAATGGAGTTACGTTGTGCCCGAGGTGCATGTCAGCTTTTTCGAGCCGCAGACTCTGGCTTTGGCTCTGGCTCACACGGGGTTCCGGCCGGAGTTCAGAAATTGTGCGGGGTTGGCCGACATCATCCGGTTCAAGGTGCTCAAGAACCTAGGGATACGCCGCGTATCGTTTTTCGAGCGCGCCTTGCCTTGGTCAGTGTTGTGCCGTCTCGTAGAACGTCGTTTTCATGTGAGTGCGCATCCGGTTGGATGGGCGGTGTAAGATCGGTGAAGATGTGAGACAGACATTCACAAACGAACCCGTCCTGACCTGGCGGACTGCGATTATCACCGGTGCGTCGCGCGGGTTGGGTGAGGAAAATGTGGTGGAGGCATAATGCATAGTTTCCCATGGCCCACACCAGTGGAAGCAGAGCATGCTCCGCAGTGGACAGGCTTCGGGTTCCTTGTTGATGGCAAAAAAACTCCGGTCCTTATTTATTGTACACGGCGCGAATCCTGGGACAACGATCTGACCGTATTCCATGAGGAAGTTGCTGGGAGCGAGCACTTTATCGATATCGCATCCCGTAGGAACGCCGTGGCAGAATTAAAGACTTGGCTCAAGACGCCTCGGCCGATCATCCTGGAGATAGGCTCTTCCTCCGGGTTCCTTCTTCCACTGATGCGATCAGCATTTTCCGATGCCCTGGTTATTGGTTCAGACAGTTTTCCTGATGCTCTGGAACGCCTGGCCGCCAAAGACCCTTCGTTCCCTCTTCTGGGATTCGACCTTATGGAGTGCCCCCTGCCCGACAACTGCGTGGACGCAGTGGTTCTCCTGAACGTGTTCGAGCACATTAAGGAAGACGACAAAGGCATGCAGGTCCTGTACCGCATCCTAAAACGAGGTGGGGTTGCCATCCTGGAAGTTCCGGCAGGCAGTCATCTTTACGACATTTACGATGAGTTCCTCAGGCATTATCGCCGATATGACATGAAGAGTTTCAAATCCCTTGCCAGAAATGCTGGCTTTGAGGTTTTAAAAGCCTCCCATCTGGGATTTTTTGTGTATCCGGGGTTTGCATTCGTGAAAAAGAAGAATAGGCTGCTGTTGAATAAAGAGGCGACCATCAAGAAGAACAAGGTGGTTTCTCAGATTGTCAAGGGCAGGAGGAATTTCCTGATGGAACTGGTGATGCGGACAGAGTTCCTTCTCGGCAGGATTGTGAGCTTTCCTTTTGGGATCCGCTGCCTGCTTAACCTACGCAAACCTCTTACATGAGTTTTATTAATTGGCCGACAGGCTGCCTTCATAGCCATCCGGCGCTCGGGGGCGTGCGCCTTCTCAGCGGGGGCGCGACGCGCTGGGCAGGTCGCAGGGAAAGTTCACCTTGCGGGCGACCATATACTTTGGCCGGGCGCGGACCTCGTCATAAATCCGCCCGATGTACTCGCCCATGATGCCGATGCAGATCAGCTGCACGCCGGCGAAGAACGTGATCATAACGATCGTGGAGGCCAGGCCGGGCGTGATGTTCAGCCTGAGTACAAACTTCTGGACCAGATAAAACAGTGTCAGTGCGAAGCTGACGCCCGCCATCGCGAACCCGAGGAGCGTAGCCAGCGTGAGTGGCTTGCTGGAGAACGCTATAATCCCGTTCAGGCCAATCCGGAGAGAGCCGGTGATCTGGCTGTATTTGGAGCGCCCGGCTGGGCGCTTATCTCGGTCGTAGAGTACGCTTGTTTGCTTGTAGCCCACGTATGCGACTAGCCCACGCAGGAAGCCATGTGTTTCGCGAAGCCCCTTCAGGGCCTCGATGACCGTGCGGTCCAGCAGCCGGAAATCTCCTGTATTTCGCGGAATGGGGACATCGGAAATCCGGTTGATGAGCCAGTATCCGACGAACGAAACAATGCGCTTCGGGACGGTTTCGCCCTTGCGGCTGCGGCGTTGGGCATAGATGACGTCGTAGCCCTCCTTCCACTTCCGGTACATCTCTTCGATAAGCTCGGGAGGGTCCTGCAGATCCACGTCGATCACTACACATGCACGGCCGCCGCAAAGCTCGATTCCTGCGGTCGTCGCAGATGGTTGGCCAAAGCGACGAGTGAAAACCACCAACCGGATGCGGGGATCTTTCCGGATGTATTCCTGGATGATTTCCTCGGAGCGGTCCCTGCCGGGATCAAGGCAGAACAAAATCTCGTAGTTGGAAGTTATTTTCCCAAGTACTTTTGCCACCCTCTCGAGGAAGAGCGGGATGGTTTTCTCCTCTTCGAAAACCGGTACAATTACAGACAGTTCAATAGGGTTCAGACTGGCCATCGTTCAGCACCCTTCGTGCAAGCGGTCAATAAAATGACACACATAGGTCCGCTGTTTCAACTACCTTCGGAACTCTTGATACTATCGTTGTTTTTTATAGCAGACCTCTTCGCAGCCAATCAACAGGAGCCCGTCGACTAGATTGCTCCCGATGAATCCCGGCCAACCCGTCACAATAGCTCGCGGCATCTTGTTTTCCTCCCAGCCAGGATCAAAGGCGCCGCGTTGGAATTGACATAGTACCCGCAAACTGGATCGGGAAGAAAGCGCGATGGGTTCTGTGCCCATGCCGCTGGCAATTCTAATCATTGCGGCTGGCGCGCGAAAACCCAGAATTGCATCACCAAGTAGCCGGTCATTGTTGTTGTTGCGACAGACAGGGCAAATGGAATCAGGGGGCGGGCAGGAATTTGCCTGAGCAGGATCTGGAAGAGGGAGACGGTAAGCCAGTAGTTGATCGCCGTCAAAGCAGCGTATTTCAACAGTTGTGGGATAAGCGGATCGTGGTGTTTCGGAAGGTGAACAGACGGTTCATGGTGAAGTGATAGACCGTGCCAATGAAATATGACCCTGTTGCAGAGACCTTAGGATTCCCTGGTATCTGCCTGTGGATGAGCTCGAATGCGAGCATGGTCAGCAGATATGTCGTGGCTCCCACGGACAGGAATCGGATCAGTGTGCCTAGATGACGTACACGCATGCCTCTATTCGCTTTTGGCAGGATGCCGCTCATGGAACTCTCCATTGCCCAGACAGGTTCTGTGTCCAAAGGCCTTTAGCTCGAACATGCCATTCCGACGGAAACCAATACCACATCAACCCTGTTCTTGGGCAGTTGCTTGACCTCGTCGTAAATGCGGCCGATGTATTTTCCCAGTAGCCTAAAAGTGCCTCGAATCGCTCAGAGCAACCCTCGCACTTTGGAAACCTTGCTCGCGCCTTGTTGCCAAGGCCCTTGGTCCTCGGAGTTCACTGTCCGCCTGCGGCACGGCCGTTCCTCCTCGAGTCATCTTGTCGAGTCTCTTCAATTCTAATCAGCCATGCTGGCCGTTGGCAAGGACACTGGCTTCCTTGCCGCCCCCTGGTTTTTAAAGGCATCGAGCGCCGGGATTGGATTTTCTACTGCAGAGCAAAGCCATTCATTATAGGCAGGTGGCTTATCATTATGAAAAACGCGAATTGATTGATTTAGTGTTTTCCATGGCCAGGCCTTCAAAGAGCCTTGGTATCTACTCATACCCGCGGTATAAAGATAAGCTTGCCGACCGGTGAAGTAGTAGATCTGTTATCGGAAGCGAATGCACATTGAACTGACCTTCCGTAATTGGAAAACCCACCCTGGCATCCATAGATCGGGGCTGGAAATCGATGTTTCTTTACCTCCGGGGTGGCTGCTTTTTGTTCTGACAGTGGTCGGTCTTCTGACGATATTGCTCCGTTCAGGTCCAGCAGCTCCACGAGTGCGAGCAGATTGCGCAATCCTGCATAGCAATCCAAGAGATAATACCCATCGCTGCCCGAGTGCGCTGTCGGTCGGGATTCTCCTGATGTCTTGCGCGCTTTGCCGCGCTGCTCCGACGGGCTCTCTTGAATCTCCGTCGCACGCTCGCCGGAAGAACACCTGCTTCTCGGCCGGTTGTTTCACCGCCCTAACTAAAGCTCTTATTTTCCCCTCTCGTGTTCATCTACGCTGAGTTTTCTCCCTTCGCCGTTGAAGAGCCGAAACTCCGCTATTCCTAATTTTTGACATCGATACTTTATCGAGGTCGCGACAACAGACAATCCGTATCTTACGCTTCTTACGAAATTTATTGTGGAGGCATCTTCAAAATATCTTGTGGGGCAGCTTATCTCCCCTATTCTGAATCCGTGGTAGATTGCCTGCGCAAGCATTTCATTATCGAATACGAAGTCGTCTGAATTGTCTTCCAGCGAAAGCGCTTCTAAAACCTCGCGGGTGAAGGCGCGAAAACCTGTATGGTATTCGGAAAGCTTGGCGCCGAGTAACCAATTTTCTGTTAAGGTGAGAAACCTGTTCGAAATGTACTTGTAAAGCGGCATTCCGCCCTTGAGTGCCCCTCCTCCGAGTATCCTTGAGCCGAGCACAACGTCATAATGCCCTGAGACGATCATAGACGCCATAGCCGTGACGAGTCGGGGCGAATACTGGTAATCGGGATGCACCATGACGACAATATCGGCTTGTAGACGGAGTGCCTCCCTATAGCAGGTCTTCTGGTTTGCTCCGTAGCCCCTGTTCCTCGAATGGACAATTGTTTTGACACCCAGTTCTTTAGCTATTGCCGCAGTGCTGTCCCTGGATGCATCGTCAACGATGATCACATCATCTACATATTCGTGAGGCAATTCCGCGTAGGTCTGCCGCAGAGTCTTTTCGGCATTATACGCGGGCATAACTACGACGAGTATCTTGTCGAGGATCATCATCAAAACCTATAGCACATCGCTGTTTTCCAAATTAGCTTTTAGGAAATTTGACATCCTAAAGGGGTTATGAGCCCCAGAAAAAGCCGGGTGCGAAAACATTGGGCCTCTGATAGGTTTGAATTGGATCAACCAAAACCCAAAACAAGCCGAGGAGGTCCACCCATGCACTGATTTTCTAGCATCTTTTTACAGCTACTACAACTTTTCTCTCGGTGGAAATTCGGAAATTCGGGAGGGCAGTAGGGGATTGCAAAGCGGAATGTGACGCGCGGGGCATCACGAGTCGGGACCAATTCGTCGCGGTGATGATTTGCCCGCCAGGGCGAGCCTCGACAGATATCTGGTGGATTGGCGAGCTGCGAAGGAAAACTGGAACATGTTGGGATTCCGGGGGCGGCCAAGAGATGGACGCTGGCTTGCGCCATAACGAGCATTAAAGGGAGGCCAAGTGTAGAAACAAAAGCTATCTCTCCCCACACGTTGCGCCACTATGCCGGGTCCCGGACTATGCCGGGTAAAGACAGGCCGAACTGTCGAACTGGCCGAGTTGGCCGCATCCCCGCGATGTTTAGCTCCGCCTCGACGCGGCATAGTTTTTTGCCGAGATCGCTTGGCACTTCGCCGGTTTTTAATGGATTGCGCCACTTCACGGCAACAGCCGTTTGCCAGCTTTGCATCCCTCCGGTGCCGCAGCTATTGGCGCTGGCTCCTCTTTTGCCGTTGTCGACTGCTGTTTGGACGGCCAAGAGTTCCCAAAGATTGCCAGGGAAAAATCTAAAAACTATGCCGGGTGTTTGATTGCCTAAACCCTTGATTGACGCGGGTCGCAAGAGTTCACCTGGCATAGTCCGGGACCCGGCATAGTAGACACTCCCTGGCAATGCATCTGCTGCAGTCAGGCGTGGACCTGGTCACCATCCAATCCCTCCTTGGGCATGCTTCAGTGAATACCACTCACCAATACGTCGAAGCTGACTTGGAGATGAAACGCCGAGCCCTCGAAAAATGCGGCGCAACCGAGACGAGCCCGGCACCCTATCAACCCACCGATGAGGTGCTTGCATTCCTGGAATCGCTTTGATTTTTATGTGGAGCAATCAGGCCCGCTATCCTTTGTTTATGGGCTTTCGCGGGCCTGACTCCACATAAATCGCTGCGCCACATAATATCGAACCAGGTTGAAGCGGGGCGGGGGCACGAGCGCGGCGAGCTTTTCAACCGGCTCGAGGGGCTCGAAAATCATGTGGGTGGTTCCGTCGCGCCAGCGGCGCTTGAGACGGTACAGCAGGCGGCCGGCGGGCAAAAGCGACAGGCGCTCGGTTGCCAGGGGTGGAGGCCCGGCATAACGGCACAGAAGCTCCAGCCGCATACGGTCATGGGCGGGGATGCAGACATGGGCATGCACACTGAAGCCGGAAATGGTGGCACAACGCGGGCCGGCGGGGACGGCGAGGGGTCTTCCAAATCGATCCCGTCGCCAACCTTTGCGACCCGGCGGCCGGCACGTGGACCGGTGGCAACGCGCCCGACGCGGTGGCGGGATGTCTGAGCGCACAGGCGGAGCAAGCTCGCACCGTGAGTCACTCAATCGACCGTACGCACTTCGAGCGAGTGGATCTGGTATGTTCCGGGCAAAGTGCCGGGATCGAACCGCAGTGGCCCGAGCATGGCCCGATCCGCAAGCACGATCGCAACGCGATTCCTGCCCGCCCGGACCGGCGCCCTGACGCTGTTGCTCTCCGAATATGCAGCCGAACGCGTCGAACCATAGAAGAACTGAACGACCGTCGGCGCTGGCGGGGTTATCTCGAGTTCGATCAGGTACTTCCGGTTTGGAACGAGGGAGAAGACCGCCAACTCCGTCTGCGCGTCGTCACCCGAAACCTCGAGAACGGCTCCGGTGCCGGCCGGAACTACTTTCACCTGGTGCAGCGGGCGAAGGCGGTCCGCCGACACGAGTGAGAAGCGCTGGCTCGCGGGGTCCGGGGCGGGAGACAGCGTGGCCGCGGCACTTGGGCCGGGCCGATGAGTAAAGAACGCGTCGACCCCGGCCCGCAGAGCGGCGAACCGCGCTCTGTACTCCTGTGGTACGCCCCAGATCTGCTCGCGCTGGTAGGCCAGGGTAAACGAGAGGTTCGCCGCGACGCTGAACGCTGCGGTGCAGACGAAGAGCACAAGTAAGGCACACTTCAGGAGCGGGTTCATTCTCCCATGCAGCCAACGCAGTCCCACAGCTCCGGTGATGATCAGAAATGGGAAAAAGTCGTGCAGGTATCGCTGGCTGATGGCGGCGGTTACGAACAGAACCGAGCCGGCGCCGAGCGCGGCCAAGCTGATCAGCCGCACGGCGCGGAACGCCTCGCTCTTGCTGAACCAGATCTGCCATGTGCCGAGTACCGAAAGCAGGACCAGGCCAGGCATCGAGCATGGGAGGCCCGCGAATAGCTCGGCGATGTCCATCTTCGCGCCGATCTCGCCGGCCGGGAGCCCCATGTAAATCCACGGAAACGAGTCGCGGAACTCGACTGCCGGCGTAACGTAGCAGCGCGCGATCGACAGGAAGTAGGAAGGATGGACCAGCGTTCCCTTAATCTTGGCGATCCTCTCGGGTGTGTACTGGACGTGCAGCCGCAAAGGGAAACTCTCGAGAACGGTATGGAATTTCAGATAGTTCATCAACAGGTGCGAGCCGAGCGTAACACCCAGTATCGAGAGGAGCAGCAGGCCGGCGGCCTTGGGCCGGCTTTGGGGCGGGAGGCGGAACCACGAGCGGAGCCGCGCAAGCGCCGCGCCGCCCGGGAGAGCTTCTGAGAGCGTGAGCACTGCGAGCAGGGCAAGGGCAAGCGCGGCTCCGAATCCGGTGCTGATGCGCGAGAGGAACGAGAGGTAACAGCACACGGCGGCGCCCGCAAGCCAGGCAATCCGTGCGCTCAATTGGTAGCGCAGCACGAAGAAGTAGCACAGCAGTGCGAACGCCGCCCCCCACATCGGCGCCTCATGGTTCGGGAAGGCACGAGAAGCGAGGAATATGTTGGTCGAGCCGATCCCCGCCGTGATCACGAATACCGACACGAGCGCCATCGAGAGCCCGCCGGTGTCTCCCAGCGGCGGCGCCGATTGGACAAGGAAGAAAACCGCGGTCGAGAGCGCGAGCAGCGACCCGAGCAGCAGCATGATCCTGCTCCATCGGCCGTATAGGTCTGGCGCCAGAAGCAGAAGTGGAAGACGGAGCAGTGCGGGCGCCGGGCCGAAGTAACCGTAGTATTTCGCGTTCCGGATGAGCGCCTCGGCGCCGATCGCTTCAGAAGGCACGTCGACTCGGCCGTGCACGAAGCTGATCGCCTGGGCGTCGTAGAAGCTCCCGAAGCTTTCCGGCTCGAAGAACCGAAAAGTGCCGTCGGTGACATACCAGGAAAAAACCACGGCCACGATCAGGAGGGCAGGCAAAGCAAGCAGATATGGTTGCGCTCGTGACACGAGGGATCCTGAACACGCCCGGCCGACGCCTGAAGCCACATGGGAACCGCTTATGCCGGAGGGGTGCATCGCAATCAATCCATTCTAGACGACTGCAGGTTTCAACGGCTCGTAGCGAACCATGGCAGAACGGAATCGCCGTGATATTCGGCGGAACCGTCGTCCTGCTGAGTCCGAATTTCACCTGTGTGTGGCGCGGGCCGGGCACCGCAGTCGCGCAAAGCGCCCTGCCGATAGGAAAAACAAGCTGCAATTTTGTTCCATGCCCCGGTACGATCCTGCTTCCGATAGCGTTTCTAAAACCTCGCGGGTGAAGGCGCGAAAACCTGTATGGTATTCGGAAAGCTTGGCGCCGAGTAACCAATTTTCTGTTAAGGTGAGAAACCTGTTCGAAATGTACTTGTAAAGCGGCATTCCGCCCTTGAGTGCCCCTCCTCCGAGTATCCTTGAGCCGAGCACAACGTCATAATGCCCTGAGACGATCATAGACGCCATAGCCGTGACGAGTCGGGGCGAATACTGGTAATCGGGATGCACCATGACGACAATATCGGCTTGTAGACGGAGTGCCTCCCTATAGCAGGTCTTCTGGTTTGCTCCGTAGCCCCTGTTCCTCGAATGGACAATTGTTTTGACACCCAGTTCTTTAGCTATTGCCGCAGTGCTGTCCCTGGATGCATCGTCAACGATGATCACATCATCTACATATTCGTGAGGCAATTCCGCGTAGGTCTGCCGCAGAGTCTTTTCGGCATTATACGCGGGCATAACTACGACGAGTATCTTGTCGAGGATCATCATCAAAACCTATAGCACATCGCTGTTTTCCAAATTAGCTTTTAGGAAATTTGACATCCTAAAGGGGTTATGAGCCCCAGAAAAAGCCGGGTGCGAAAACATTGGGCCTCTGATAGGTTTGAATTGGATCAACCAAAACCCAAAACAAGCCGAGGAGGTCCACCCATGCACTGATTTTCTAGCATCTTTTTACAGCTACTACAACTTTTCTCTCGGTGGAAATTCGGAAATTCGGGAGGGCAGTAGGGGATTGCAAAGCGGAATGTGACGCGCGGGGCATCACGAGTCGGGACCAATTCGTCGCGGTGATGATTTGCCCGCCAGGGCGAGCCTCGACAGATATCTGGTGGATTGGCGAGCTGCGAAGGAAAACTGGAACATGTTGGGATTCCGGGGGCGGCCAAGAGATGGACGCTGGCTTGCGCCATAACGAGCATTGGCCGTGGCGGCTTGTACGAAACGGTTTTCCAACGGCGACTCGGGAAATACGCTGATGTTCCATATCCCCAGCGTACCGGATCGCCACTTCTCGGTAATGATGCACCTCGCTTAGCGCTTAAAATTACAGAACTCTAACGTTCACCCCTCACAGCTCCATCGCGTTGAGATGCTTTAACATCGCCAATCACTTCAAAAACTCTCCAACCATAACTGAACTCGCGGCAATCAATAAAAGCTCTTGGAACATCACGGAGGGCTCCACAAATGTGAAAATTAGGAAATGCATTTAATAGCAAACAGAAGATTCTATGAATGCCAAAATCAATATAGTGGAATTGTCTTATAACGGTGACTATTTCTTTCGGCCTGTGTCCGATAAATGAAGAGATGCGCCGAAGGAGAAGTGGCCTATCCCCATCCTCTACCGGCACCCGAACCGATGGAGTGATTCGATTGGCAATAAAGGGCGTTGCCAAGTAGCATGGGCCGGGCATGCCAGCGAGGAGGGCTGGATCCTCCTTATAAGCTTCCACATGCAAATCCGTGCGATGGTAAAAAAGCTTTATATGGATTCCAATTTCATATAGATATTCATTGGATTCTGAGAGGTTAATCATGATTTTACTATTTGGTGGAAGCTTTGAAAGGCCTTGCAGCATTTCAGAGTTAGCCGAATCCACCGAAATCTGGACCCGGGCATTTGTCACGTTATTCGCAACACACATGATAAAAAGAAGCGCGGCGGTACCGAGCAGCGCCGTCGAGATCGATCTCTCCGCGAGCTTCGCTGGCTTCTGAATGCTGGATATTATCTGCTCTGCAATGACTCCTCCCATGAGCGCTGGGCCTAGCGTGAAAGGAAGCAGATAGTATTCCACCCTTATGGGCCAGGGGACAAAAACTGCAAGCCAGCCAAGCATCCATAAAGACGCATCCACCAAAATTGCTTTCTGAACTCTCGGTCGAAGAAATATCAAAAAAACGACAAGTGGCAAAAGGTAAGCAAAATCCCTGGAAAATAATGCCCCATAATATGAAATTGCAGAAAAGAGGGTCGTCCAGCCCAGCAAATAGCCTCCTACGGATTTAAGCGGGACAAATTGAACTCTAACAGCCCAATAGCAGCCACATGCAATGATATTGGCGAGAAAATACATTTTTCGAGAAGAGAGACTAAATTGCGGTGGATCCGATTGATCAATAGTAAAGCGTCCCAATATGAGCCATCCAAGACTGATGGGAACCATTGCGATGGCCGGCTCTTTTGTGAAATAAGCAAAGGATATAGTGATTAAAGTGCTGAGGAAAACGCTGATTCTCTTTGAGCGGGAAAAAGAGTTCGAGTAGCGAGATGCAATTATGAGAGAGGCAACAATAAAGAGAAGATAAAAGGGCTCCTGTCTGGAAATAGTATAAAAGCTCTCAATGATAGGGCCTACGAACAGAAGGAGAAGCGCTGCAATTAATGCTTGAATTCTATTTGCGCCCAGCGCGCCTGCAAAGCAATAAAGCCCAGTGGCTATTCCCGCTAGGGCCAGGTAATTTGCTATGAAGAATGCAAATGCGGAATCGCCAGCAATCGTGAAAATGAGGAAATTTATTATCAAATAACCCGGAAAAAAACGTCCTATAGCAGAGCCCTGTGTTAAGGTTCCGGAGACATATTTAGTCATGGCGTGGGCATTAAGTAGCGTGACCCCATCGTCCAATAAGTTGAAGGAGGGGTTGAGAAGGCGAGGTAACATGATCAGGAAAGCTGTCAGAAGTATCAGCATCAAAGCCCGTGGGCTTATTTGCAGGCGATGGAGGTGATTTGCACCAGGCGCATTCTCTGTGTTCATGATTTGCACGCAATCCTTTTTTATAAAACGTCGGGTAGAGTGCAGAAAGGTTGATTTTAAGTTGCGCTAAGTCAATTGCAATCGTCTAAAAATGAACCGCTGAGGGCGGGTGTCAAATGTGCGTGAATTTGGATAGTTAAGGTTGCCAAGGCGACAAAAAGAAAGAGAGCAGATCGAGAATTGGAGACCGTAAGTAGTCATTTTAAGAGGTTCAAATCCATAAATCTTGCTGCAAATCCTGGAAAAGAAAAGGAGATCACGGGAAACTCCGGGATGGCGTCAAAAGAACAAGATCGTATAGGGAGGAGCAGCGATGTGTGGTCGGACTAGGGCAATATGTTGAGAGGAGAAGGTCCCCTAGTGGGTGTGAAAAAGCAGCAGGATAAATGTGGACCTTGGCATGTCTATTGCGCCTTAGTAAAGCTGATCTTGCGAAAACGCACAGCCAATTGGCGATCATCGGTGCTTCCCCCTTCGGATTTGGGCGAAATTGCATATGTGTATTTAAAGACGATGCTGTTATCTTCGAGTACCCTGTCCTTGGGAAGGGTCAAAGAATAATCTTTATACTGGTTTGGTGTCACGACAATCTTGCTTAAGAGGCTGCGATTTAGATATACCTCCATGATCTGATCTGTTTTGTGTGGATTCGGAATACCCAGGATAGTGAGGTCTAAGGTATAGGCTGTCTGCTTTTCTAAAGTAACGAGTATCTCGGACTGGGTCCCAACTGACCACCGGAAGGCATCAGGAGCTTCGCTGTTGGGCTCGAGCCCTCCAAAACCGCTCACTAGATAATCTGATGCCCCTTCGCCAATGAGGATATTGCCTAAGGTAGTCGGGCGGGATTTGGTTGGCTGGGTTTTGGGATGGTTGCAGGCAGGGGCAACGTGAAAAATAGCGATTGTAGCCATGATAACAAGCAACCGGCGATTCATATTTTCCTCCTGAATAATATTATGGTGGGATAGTTAATGCTTACGGGACCCCCAATAAAATAAAATGCTTTTTCCTTGCGAAACGCCAAGGTATGGGGGCGGTAGCTTGAGGGATTTACCGGGTGTCTCATGGTGAGTTGGCGAAATGGTAAACTTGGCCTGAATGGGATCCGCTGGTGCTGTCATTGACAAGCGCGGGAAAATATGGGCCCATAGATGAAAAGGGGCAGTTTTTGAGCTGGCGAATTCCCAGAGAAGGATGCTGGTCAGGTGCAGGGCTTTCTCCCGATAATCATTGATGTGCGCTTCTTCGAATCGACCGGCCCGGAGGGCTTGGAGTACGCTTTTGGGTTTATGGGGATTCAGCAGCATTCGCGAATCGTTCACAGTCTCAAGTAATGTTTGTACGTTGGATGTTATCACGCCGGATTCCAGTTTGGCTGCCTCAAGTTGCGCGAGACCAAATCCTTCGAAAAATCTATAGGACATTCCATCTTGGGATGCAAGGTGAAAGTGCGGGGGAGACAGGGGACGGGAAAGACTGAGGGAAGCGAAAATCTCGGAAAAGCTGGCGAATCGTCGGGCAGAGCGGCGCCCAAAGCATTCATTTTACCGGACCATCCGTCGGCTGTGCCGAAATGTCGGGCGGCGAGCAGATCCCAGGAAGTTCTGAGCTGAAATATTCCCGCTCTCCGGTCGAGGCGTGCAAGATCACGGGCTCCACTTTGGAACGCGTGGAGCGTCCGAGCCTCGCTGAGGGATTTTGCCAAGGCTGATGTGGGCTGCGTTCTGTGGAAATCAAATAAAGAGATTGCTGCCGGCTTGGAGCTGCGGGGGGCAGCTCGAAAGGAATCCGGGCCCGGCACGCTTCACTCTCGAGATGTTTGGGAGTCCGAGCGTCTCGAGATTGGTATAATGGCCCTCCCGGGTGGTGGGGGCTGGCTCCCGGGATGCAGACCAACAAAGAACCCGGAATTCAGTAATGTTAGATGGGTACGGTTACGTTTACTCTCGCTGACAGGGACATTGGCTCGCCGGTGAAACAGTTCTTGCCAATCCTTACGTTCTGGCTACTCGGCATGGCAAACCTCTTTTCACCCGCCGCTGTTTTCCCTCAATCTGGGGGACGTCGGCGACACTCGCCTGAATATGTTCCTGCTGGAACATCAGTTTAAGGCTCTCACGGATCCAAAGTACCCAGGACATTATGCCATGGCGCCGTTCTGGTATCCCGAATCAGAAAACAACATGGCTCGCTCCGAGATGCTCACGGGCGCGCAGCCATTCTACTTTCTCCCGCGCCTCTTCTTTCCGCGCGACAAGGCCTACCAGGGCTTCTTCGTATTGGCCGGAACAGCGAATTTTCTTGCGTTTTTTTGGCTGCTTCGGTCCCTGCGGAGACAAACAATCGTGGCAGAACGCCTCGGCCAGTGACTCTTAACCCTTTTACCGCCGGCATTACCTTTTCTATCGTCAGACTTGGATGCCGAAAGGATCTCAGGGATTCGATGGGTGGCAAGGAATTGCCGGGCTGCCCCTCCAAAGACTCGCTACGCTGTGAGAGCTGATTTGGCTAATATCTCACTCTGGAAGGCCCATCGTGTACCGCACTCATAGAGCAATCGCTTTGAATTAGTCTTTGAATTAGGCATTGACAAAGAGCACATTCACGGTTATCCATGAATCGGGCTTTTGCATAGGAGAGCGCCGCACATGCTGAAAAGGCTGTGCAGAAAATATGGATTTGTCTTGGCTGCATATTGCCTGGCGGCGGGCTTGTTTCTCGTGTGCAGGGCACCTGCGCTGCGGCAGGAGAATTCGCATCCGACTCCATGGGATAGCGGGTGGTACGCTAGTATCTGGGTGCATGGTTACGGCTATGATCGAGACGCCGCAAAGCAGCAGAACATCGTTTTTTCCCCACTCTATCCCTTGCTATGTTATATCACAAACAAAGTGCTCCATTTTGCTTATCCTCACAACACGATGCTGGTTGTTTCCCTCGGTCTGTCCCTGCTTTCGGTGATCTTTCTTTTCAAGTTGCTCTACCCTCTCTATGGTGATGTGATCGCTGCGAGGGCGACAACGCTTTTTGTTCTGAATCCCTTTGCTATCTACCTCTTTAACGGCTATGCCGAAGCAGCCTGGGTTCTATGCATCACCTTGTTCTTCTATTTCCTCATTGCGAAAAGTAATCCATACCTCGCAGCGCTGTGCGTCGCGCTTGGCTCCACCAGCCGGCCCTATGGGATTATTCTCCTCGCGATCCTGATTTTTCATCTGTCATATTTATACGTGAAGAAATACGGCCTGAAGATTGATCTAAGCGCCAGGGAAGTCCGCGCCGCCGCCATCTGCATACCCTTGTCGTTCCTTGGTCTAGCCATTTACACAACCTATCTGCGCGAGTATTTCGGCAATCCACTGGCTTTTCAGCAGGCCCTGGCGGCGTGGGGGGTGACCTCGCTGTTCGGTGTGAAGATTTCTGCGTTCTTCACACTTAAATATGTCTTCTACAACCTGGTCCGTCCCTTTTGGGGCGGCATCCCCCATCCACATGTTCCGGTGTTCCTTGTACACCCGTTCTGGATTTCGGCGGCATTCTTCCTTGCCATGCCCATGCTGCTCCTCGCGTATCGAAAACAAATCCCGGCCACACTTATCTTTTTCACCGTCTTTTTGATGGCTTTCTACTACATTCCGGCCTATGACGGTCCCTGGCTCATGGTAAATATGGGACGCCGCCTCATGGTGTGTTTTCCCTTTGCCTTGACACTCGCTTTCGCCTGCGACGGGCGAGGCAGAGCAGAACTCCTTTCGGGAAGTATATTGAATGTGGAAGAAGATTATCCTTTAACGACCCATTTCATTAACATCGTTACCTGGCGATTTGGCCTTATTCTAATCGCATTTGCGGCGCTGTTTGCCAAGTATACCTATGAGTATTACTGCTTCCGTTGGATTTCCTAGGACGCTGACGACCTCACGCAGGGAGCTTAATGGCATCCAACAATCATTCGAACAGTGATTCAGTTAAGCCGAGCGGAACACGCAAATGGCTATGGGTTTCGGCCGCTGTCATACTATGGGCCGCCCTGTTCTCATGGCTGGCAAGCCTTTTCTGGAATCGCTCGATCGACGTGAATAGATACTTTTCGTGGCACATTGGGGAGACGATATCCTACGAAGACGACGGGAAGGTGGTCTTCCAGAATTGGGGCAGTAAGGAGGTGTCTTTCGATTATCGCTGGACTGTCGGCCGCAAAGCCGCCATCAGCTTTCGGCTCGGAGAGGTGGAAAAAAACAGGCAGTGTGTTCTGATTATCACAGCTCGTTCCTGTGGTGCCCAGGAGATTGCCTTTTCCCTCAACGACCATTCCCTCGGGAAATTGACTTTCCCAGGACCGGAGATAGCGGGATCTCTGTCGTTTAAGAGTGACCTCCTGACCGCCGAGACGATGAACGTTCTGACCCTGCGTATTCCACACGCCCAGCAGCCGGGAAACGGAGACCCGCGCTTATTGGGGCTTGCGCTAAAGTCTTTTATTATGCGGTACTCTGACAAGTGAGCACAGCAAGCTCCTGTTGAGCTCCTCGGACTGATGGGGTCAACCTATCCAGGAAAGATACATTCATCACACGAGCGCGCAAGAGAGCCGGCCGGGTGTAGGAGCTGGGTTGTTCTTCACGTTGATCAACGTGTCGCCGCGGCAAGCCGCCCCGCCTGCACGGGCTAAGACCTGCTATCGGCTGATCAGATCGTCGAGAACCCTTCCGAGAGTGATGGATAAAGGATATCTGATCTTGGCATGAGTCAGCCAGGAAGGATCCATGGCCGCAAGTTAATCACAGCCATTGTCAGCGTTGCCGTCTTTCCCCTCTGTATCCGATATGTCTTCGTCAGTTTTCAATGGTCGAGAATCATCGAGATCCTACAGCACGCTGACTTGGTCTGGCTGCTTGCCGGATGCATACTGTCGATTCTCGTGTGCTGGTTTTTGCGTGCCTGTCGTTGGTCCATCATCCTGGGCAACCTGGGCTTCAGCATCAAGCTGAGCACGCTTTGCATGTGCAGTGCAGTCTCCTTGAGCATGGCTCTTGTAACGCCAGCTCAATCCGGGGAGATGCTGAAGGTTGAACTCCTCAAGAAGCGCGGACTGATGGCAAGGTTTCCTGGTTACAGCTCCTTCCTGTTGGAGCGTTATATTGACTTTTGCGTCATTGTGGTGCTCGCCCTTTTCGGCCTCTCAGGGAGGATGGCTTTTGTCAGGAGAGAGACGCTGACGCTTTTTCTTGGCATAACTCTGGCGACATTGCTGGCCGCCATCATTGTGGCGTTCAAGGTTCGGTTCACGGGCAGAATTAGCGAAATGCAGAACTGGCTCAGAGCATGCGTGAAGAACCCCACGCGCTTCTTCCTGATCCTTTTTTTGACAGTGTCTTCGTGGACCGTGATAGTTTTTGGATGGGAGATCTGCCTTCACAGCACATCGATAAAGATTGGGTTCTACGATTCCATGACATTGATGTCCGTGATGACTGTCATAGATGTGCTGAGCTTTATTCCTGGCGGCGAGGGAGTATTGAGGGCGGCATTGCAGATCTTCTTATTCACACTGGATATAGCTCTCCGGCCTCCCAGGAGGCACAGCTGACCTATAGCGGCTTTTCTATCCGCTCCAGTCGATCATTCGGTTGGCAGTGGTTTCTTGCGGTAGCAGTGCTTGGAGAGGAAACAAAATGATGCCCTGGAAAGCCGCTGGAGAGCGAAACGCCAATCCCCGACCCTGTGGAATGCGCCAATCAAATGTTGACTTATGTCGCGTGTGTTCTTCTGCCGAAATCTATGCTGATTTGGCAGAAATTCGGCCTGAGGGCGGCGGGGGCACGCGGTCGCGTGCCCCTACGGATTTTGTGCCTCAAGCATGGCCTGAAAGTGGGAAGGCAATACCCGGTGCGGCATGTGAGGCGCGAGCAAGGAAGCCCGCAGGGGCGCGGCGGCGGGCGGGCATCTGCTTCGCTGCCGCTCCTCGACGATATGCACCGACATCTCCTGCGTGGCGGCGCTTCGCAGGCGCAAGGCAAAAAAGAAAGAAGCCGGCGGGTCGGAGACGACGACGGGATCAGGAACGGAGTCTGGTACCCAAGCCGAAGAAACCAGCACAGCCACTCTTGGTTCGAAATCCGGGATGGTTCTGGCCGTAACGCTTGCAGGCAACCGCCGGCGAGAGTTCCTTTTAAGATCTATATAACCTCGGCTTCAGGAAAAAACCCTCACCGCGGCTTCCGCCTTACATACGCGAGCGTCGGCAAACCAGGCGACCGCCTCCTGGACCGGCTCGATCCTTAAAGTATAGGTTCCAGGAGTCTTGGGCGGGATTATTTCCAGCTCGACCCTGCCGTCTCGCCGGGCCCAAGGTCGGCGGGACGTTGAGCCCGTGCCCGTTCCATGACCACCTCTTTGTCGCGCCACCAGCGATAACCAAGGCACAACCTCGGATGAGCGACCAGCCGCGCGCGGGCTTCTGCGTCATGACTCCAGCTTGAAACCGAGCAGGGTATCTTCAACGATCTGATAGTACTCCTGAACTGTGCGGGTGGGAAGGGCAGTATCCCTCCCGATGGCCGAATAGTACAGGATCTCTCCGCACCGTGCATCGGCGATATCGAGGAAGCCTGGTAATAATCCTTTTTCACGGCCTGGATATTGCGGCAGCGTAAGCCTCAGTGCATAATAGCTCAAGAAAGTTGAACTATCATGCAAGAGAGACCGAAGCCTAATGAGAACCAGCGGCGGCTGTATCAGCTGGCAGAAGGCCAGGGAGGGTACTTCACAGCCAGGCAGGCTGAGGCGTTAGCCTACAGCGCCAACAAGAGAAACTACCATGTCCGTGCCGGGAACTGGATCAGAGAGGGTTGGGGTATCTATCGCCTGGCTCTATTCCCCCAGACTGAGAGGCCGGACTTGCTCCTGTGGTGGCTCTGGTCGCGTGATCGGTCGGGCCATCCCCTGGGTGTCTACAGCCACCGAACAGCGCTGAGCCTGCACGACATCACCGATCTTATGCCGACAAGGATTGACATGACAGTGCCGAAGGGATTTCGTCGGGGGGCGCCGATTCCCTCTGTGCTCCAACTTCATTATGCCGACCTGTCGGCAGAAGAGATCGAGAGAATCAACGGTGTCCCGGCAACCACGGTTCTGCGCGCAATCTGCGACCTCTGGCAGTCACGAGAAGTGTCCTATGATGTGCTCCGCTCGGCTCTCGCGGAGGGCAGCCGGCGAGGGAAGATCAGCAGAAAACAGATTCAAGCCGCCTCGAGGAATCCGGAATGGAAGGAAGCGATAACCACTCTCAAACAGGGGAGGACAGCGTGAGGCGGAGCCGAGGATATACAACCAGTGAGGCGTTCCGAACTGCGCTTGAAGAACGTCTCACAAAAATCGCCCGAGAGGAAGGCATTGATCTTCAGCGAATCCGCCGGCAGGTGGCATTTGATCGACTCCTGGCCCGACTGGCTCTCGCGCCGGGAAATCCCTGGGTGCTTAAGGGCGGGTACGCAATGGAGCTGCGCTACCGGATGGCCAGGTCGACTAAGGATCTCGATTTTACAGTGCGCCTGGTTCCAGGGGCGGCAGGACGGAAGGATCGCCTCCTGCAATTGCTGCAGGAGGCAGCATCCGCCGACCTCAACGACTTCTTCACCTACCGGATAGGCGAGGCAACTATCGATATTGATGGCGCGCCCTATGGTGGCGCAAGGCATCCGGTCGAGGCTGTGCTAAGTGGACGAACGTTCGCGAGGTTCCATCTCGACATTGGCCTTGGCGAGCTTGTGCTCGAGCCCGCCGAAACAATCCGTTGCCGTGATTGGCTCGGGTTCGCGCACATTCGGGCTCCGGATGTTCCCATCATCTCCCGCGAACAACAGTTCGCTGAGAAACTTCACGCGTATACGCTTCCGCGAACTGTGGCCCCTAACAGCAGGGTCCGTGATCTTGTGGATATGGTGCTGCTGATCGACTCCGGCACTCTCTCGCTGGAAAGGACTAAGGAAGCCATCGTCCTTACCTTCCGTCACCGAGGCACGCACGAAGTCCCGACAGCGCTGGAACCGCCGCGTAGGGATTGGGAGGGTCCCTTCAGAGCACTCGCCGCTGAGTGCGGGTTACCTACCGACCTAGCTGCTGCCTTGAAAGCTGTTGACACCTTCCATCGATCTCTCTAAGCCCCAGGCAGCATCGAAGGGCAGGGCGCGATAACGTAGTAATGGTGTGGGCGTTGGGTCCTTCTCTACTCGTCTTTTCTCACCCGCCACTGCCCTCTTCGAAATAACAGGGAATCTGCCATGCACATCCCTTCGTGCTGATTCGTTCAAACTCGTGAGGGAAAACCGGGGAATCGGAATGTTACCCTATCTATCCAAAGCCGAAATCCCGTGACCGGGTCCCATCATGAAGCCGGCTGAGCCAGGATGAGTAAGGAAGGATGGGCCGGTAACAACGGCCGGCAGACTGCCGAAGGGCAGCGTGCGGTCCAGATCAAAAGGCGAGAACTCTGTTCGCGGAACGTGAGCGGGAACCTGTAGAATAGTCCTAGTGACCAGGGGAGAGAATCAATGAACACAGATCTGGATATCCGGAAATATGCCCATAAATTGATCGATCGAGTCGATCTGGTCAAGCTGCAGGCCATCCTCGAACTGTTGGAGGAAGATTATTTCACACGCGAGGAAATTGCAGAGATCCATGAGCTGAGCAATGGCAGTGATTGGACCGATTGGCGGGCTATCCGGCGTGATGTATAGAGTCGTCTTGTAACGACAAGCTCGACGCTATTACTCCAGCATCGATACCGACACGGTGCGGCGGTTGAATGATGTCTTTGAAGTTCTTGAATCAAACCCGCGACCCATTGCTTCGAAACCACTGAAGGGTGAGCTTTAAGGTTTCAATCGGGTTCGCGTTGGCCATCTCCGCGTAATTTACCGATTGGACGAACCCTCTCAAGAGGTTCGCATTGTCAGAATCGGCCCTCGTGGTGACATTTACCGATCCTAAACAAACCGTCTAACGTCTCGAATGTACACAACTAGTTGAAAATAAATGGTTTTTCACCACACTGTTTCTACGGGCCGCCCGCTCTTTTGAAGCTCGCAACCCAGGCAGAAGTGTCGATAAGGACCCGCTTAGGCATCATTGCGCATTCTCTTCAGCTTCTTCATGGACAGTGTGAATCCGTCGTAGTTGCCGATCAGCCCACACAATTCTTTACGGCGCCGCGAGCGGCAAGATCTCATTATTTATTAGCCTGCTGGTCATCGCCGAGATTATATGGACGCTCGAATCTTACTACGAGTTGACACACCCAAAGGCGACCACCTGGGTGCGATTAGAAGCCAGAAAACGGAGCATGTGGGATGCCTGGAAAATGTACGCCCGACTTCGTGCAGACGACCGCAAAAGATCCACCTGCGGTCTGATTTCGGAGCTGCCGCGAGCAATGTAACTCAGCGGGCTTCAGCTCAGAAGATCCGGGAGTTCCCTCAGCGCATTTTCGAACGACAATACCCGGATGCCACTTTCGTTCAGCTCGCGCTCGCCCCCATAGATCAGAAACGCGCGGGCCATAGGATAGTCCCTCGTGAAAGCCTTCGGTCCTCACAGAGCCTCTTGAGTCAGACGGCACGTACGCTTGACCTCGAACGCTGACCCATCTCGTCTTGCCGGTTCCCCGGAGACCGAAAAGGAAGAAACTCTTGTTAGCTGGGGGCCTTAGCAATCTGAAAAACACAATTCCATTTTGCATTGATAAGCGGATGGCAGCAGGAATGGATGTCGGCCTTCTCAATCCTCGCCCGCCCTTGAATGGACCTCGTGTGACCTCACTCCACACGATCTTCCAACCAGTCAAAGTCCGTAGTGTCTCATCGCTTTGCACCGGCACGAGGCATGGTCGAAATAGGACACCGCCGTTTTTATCGTCATCAAACCTAACCACGCATATCCGGCACGATACTCTCGGCATCGCCCGGGCGCCACTGCGCCCCTCCCTCCAGTGTCCGAGTCGCAGGCTCTACTCATAGCCGGCACGGCATCCAGCTTACCAGTGCTAAGATCTCCAAAGCCGGTCGTCGCGAAGTGCGGAATGTAGGTTTCAAAGAGAGCGAAGACCATTTCCGTCCCGAACCGTGGAATATCTGCCGAACCGGTTCGAGTCTGCCTGCCTCCCCAGCAGGTCTGATTGCTTTGAAAACAGTCCCCGGCAAATTCTTACAGATGGGACGCATCACATCCAAAATTGTCTCAGAGAATCCGCCAAGGTCCTACGACTATCCCGCCTGCTTGCTCGACGCAGTGCCTGAATTTCGCTTGTCGTTCGACCCTCCAGGGATGAGAATAACTGGAAGCCCACGGACAAGCCGCCGATCGTGACTAGGCCGTTGCACGGCTTGAGTAAACGTGGGCCGCTGCTGCTGGGAGACTTCCATTGACCCACAACGCGAAGGGAATGCCAATGCCGAAAAGCCGCAGCTACTCTGTTGTAGTGCCGGTTTACAACAGTGAAGCCAGCCTGGATGACCTTGTCAACAGACTGGCGGGGACACTGGCCAGCCTCGGGGGCGAGTACGAAGCCATCTTGGTGAACGACGGCAGCTGGGATCGAAGCTGGGAGGTGATCCGCCGTCTGACCGAGGAGTTCCCCTGGGTGCGCGGCATCAACCTGATGCGCAATTACGGCCAGCACAACGCGCTGCTTGCGGGAATACAAAAAGCGCGCCACCAAATCATCATTACCATGGACGACGACCTTCAGCATCCGCCGGAGGAGGTTCCCAAGCTCCTGGCGAAGCTAACCGAAGGTTGGGACGTTATATACGGCAGGCCGGAAAAGAGAAGCCACGACGCCTGGCGCAACCTCTCCTCGAAAATAATCAAATCCGTGCTGAAGATCGTCTTGGGTGCGGAGATGGGTAGCCACAGCAGCGCCTTTCGAGCTTTCAGGACCGATTTGCGACGCGGTTTCGCGAGCTTTGCCGGCGCAGAACTGTCCATCGATGTCTTGCTGTCCTGGAGTTCGAAGCGGGTGACGCATGTTCCCGTAGAGCATCGCCCCCGGCGCACGGGCAAATCGGGATACACTCTTTCCAGGTTGATGCTGCTGGTGTTTGAATTGCTCACAGGCTATTCCGCGCTGCCTCTGAGGATCGCCAGTGCGCTTGGGCTCTCAACTTCCGTCGTCGGCATCGCGATGTTTTTCTACGTTGTGATACGCCGCCTCATGCAAACCACGTACACGCCCGGGTTTGCCTTTCTGGCAGCCGAGATTGCCTTCTTTGCCGGAATGCAGATGTTTGCCATCGGCGTGATTGGCGAGTACATCGCCCGGCTGCATTTCAGGACAATGGGCAAGCCTCCCTATGTGATCCAGGAGGAGATTGGCGAGAATGAATTATCGGAGCGACTGGCCGGAGATCGGGCTCTCCAGCGCAATGAGTGAGGGAACGCAGGCGCAGGCGGGAAACCCGCCGGACTGGATGGACGAATCGCGTGTGGGCGAAGCGGTGGTTCGCCGGGTTGCGTTCAAAGATAGATTTGAATCCAAGCTGTATGGTTTTCCGATCTGGAATCTTCGTCTGGAAGTCGAGAACCTGGAGGATGACATCCTGGACGCCCGCGCTGTCTGGCCGCAAAGGGCGATCTGCGAGGCAATCGAGCGGTTTGTAACAGCACCCCCTTTGAGGGCGGCATATGTTTTCAGCAGAATCGTCAAGACTGAACCTCTCTATGAACCCTTCCTGAAGTGCGGCTTTCTTGAGGTAGAACAGCGGCGTCTTTACAAGACCCGCATCGAAGAAATCAAGGCAAGAGAGCCTCTGAGTCTTGACGAAAGCATTCAATTCCTGTCACTGGCCGAAGCTCCTCCGGCGCAATGCGGCTCTTTCCGCGAGCAGATCTTCGACGTCTGCGCCGACGCATTTAGCGACAGGGGGTACGGTCGCCATTTTTCCGACCCTTTCCTGTTGGAGCGTCTGGCCGGCCGTGCTTACATCCAGGCTGCAATGGAGCTGAATTTTGAACGTTTGGATGCAGGGTCCTTTTTGTTGGCCGTGGACAGGGACTCTGCCCGTGTGTGTGGCTTCTCGGTCGTCGGAAAAAAGCCAGGGCTGAGTTTCAACATGTACACGCAGTTGCTGAGCGCTGTCCGAAAAGAATATCAGGGACGGGACATTTACCTGGGACTGACGCGGCTGTTGGTACAGAAACTGCCGGAGGAAGCGATGTTGTTGAACGCCACGCACACAGGGAATATCGCGATCCAGGTCGCCTGCCAACGCAGCGGACGAATTCATCTTGCCGACACGATCGTGATGCGCCGTGTGCTCACGCATGGGAGCTAGTGGCACGGGCGGGAGGTCCGTGCCGCAACTACTTCAGGAAGCACAATGTACAATCGATTGAGGGCGTTGTGGCAGGTCATGCATGATGCTGCGCTCTCGCGTGCTGACCTCGAAAAGGTCGTACACCGGCGGCTCAAAGCCGTGCTTGTGTCGGCCTACCTCAAGGTCCCTTACTACCGCGAGTCGATGCAGGCCTCGGGATATAATCCGCTGAACGACTATCGCGGGCCGGCGGATCTCGTGAATCTGCCGATTACGACAAAGCAGGTTCTAAAGCAGAGGGGCATCACGGAATTCATCAGAAATGGCGCCAACATGTCGAGCTGTTACAAGGACAGCACATCCGGATCGACGGGCGTTCCGCTGGTGGTCTACAGAGATTCCTACGAAAGAGCCGTCCAGATTGCCAAATGGTTGCGCGCGCTGTTTGTCAACGGGTACTCGGTGCGAGACAAAGTGATGTCGATTACAGGTTCCGCCAGGCTTGCGGAAGGACGCACTTTTTTGCAGCATTTCGGAATATTGAGAAGACTGCCGGTCGATTACACGCTGCCTCCTGAAAAAATGGCGGACGCGCTTCTCGATTACGAACCAAATGTCATCTATGGCGGCCGATCCTTTCTCGAATTCATGTGCATGGAACTGGGCCGGCGCGGCGTTCGGGCGAAACCGGCAAAGCTGGTGATCGCGACCAACGAGATGATCCGAGAGGGCAGCCGTAACCTTTGCCGGCAGCACTTTGGCGTTGAATTGACGGAGTCCTATGGATCGGTGGAAATGGGAGTGATGGCGCATGAGACGCCGGAGCATGACGGGCTCCACCTCTGCGAAGATCTGACGTTTTTCGAATTTCTGGACGACAATGACAAGCCGGTTTCTCCTGGCGGGGTCGGGCGGGTGATAGTAACCGACCTGATCGGCAGGCTCATGCCGTTTATCCGATACGATCAGGGAGACCGGGTGGCTTTCCGGGAACAACAAGACGAGGATGTTCACAAGTGGCGCAGAATAACGCGGATTGTCGGGCGCGATGATGATTACGTCGTTCTTCCCGACGGGAGGCGATGCGGTTTCGATGCGATTTATCAAGTCATAGACGGATATCACGGAATCACGCAGTTCAGAATCGTCCAGCGCTCCAGGAGTCTGTTTCAAATATTGGTTGCAGCGGACGGCGCATACCTGGCGAGCATTCGCGAGGATCTCGTGCGCAGGCTGGAGGCTGCGTTCGTGCCGGAAGCTCGCTATGAAGTTGTTCAGGTGAATCGCATCGAGGCAGACCCGAACGGCAAGACCAGGATCTTCATTTCGGAGGCCGATTAGCTTGTCTGGTCAGGAGGCGAATGCAGCGCCTGGAAGTCCGCCGCGTGCCGGCTTATCGCTGGCATGCCTGGGCGATGTCATGCCGGCAGACGTCGGCGTGCTCGAGGCCTTGCGCCGCCTGGGGGCGGAAACCGTGAGACGCCGCGTCTGGCAGCCTGTCGACGGGGCCGATGCAGTCTTGATCAACCTGGAAACCGCGATCACGGCGGCTTCGCAAGCGCATAGAAGCAAACGTTACTGCTTCAAGTGGACGAGCGAAATCCTCGACCTTTTCGACGGAAGGTTCATCCTCGGTCTGGCGAATAATCACATCTTCGACTACGGCGAGAAGGGGCTCCTGGATACCTTGGAAGCTTTGGATGCGCGAAACCTCCGTCACGCCGGCGCAGGGCGCAATCTGCAAGAGGCCGGACCGGTCGTGTTTGACGTTGCCGGTGTGCGGCTCGGCGTGATCTGCGCTGCAGATCCGCGATACCAGGCGGCAACGAAGACGTCGGCAGGCACTTTCCCCGCGATTCCCGGACTCCTGCGAGAGAGCATCCGAGAAGTCCAGCGAGACACGGACATCGTGCTGGTGTCCATCCACAGTGGCCAGGAGTTCCTTCCCGTACCGTCTCCACGGCAGAGACAACTGGCTGAGCTCTGTCTGGAGGAGGGCGCGCGTCTTGTGAGTTTTCATCACGCGCACTGCGTCAGCGGCGTGCGAAGTGACAGTAGAGGCATAGTCTTGTTCGGGACGGGGAACTATCTATTCCCTCGGGGAGATACTCCTTCACGCTTTTCCGCCTTCCAGGAAAGTGCCGCGTGGCGGGTCTCCCTGGATACATCTCGACGCAAGGTTCAGGAAATCGTGATCCAGCCGATTCTGATTGGCGTCGACGGCCTGCCTCGCAAAGCTTCGGAGAGTGAGTCGGGCCGGATACTCGGCAGAATCAAACGATGTTCCGATCGCATTTGCGCAGGACGGCTGCGGTGGTGGCGCTTGAGAGAAATGATGAAGCCCGTGTACCTGTGGATGAACATGGTCAACTATGTGGACATCGCTCGACGCAACGGCGTTCGGGCTTCCTTGCGCATGTTGGTTGAAGGGATGAGGGCCCAGCTGACGCTCAGCCAGCGGGACCACCAGAATGAATAGAGTCCGCCAATTACTTCAGCGGCTATATCGGATCTGTTATTGGGTCATTCCCGTCGTCCGGCAAGGCTAGGATCTGCATTTCTGGGGCCGATTAGCTCAACGAGATGGAGGTTGTGCGCCGCGATCGCTGGCCCTTAGCTCGATGACGTACTTGAATTATTGGGCCCCCGGCCGCCGCCATTTCTGAATTTACAATCTGATGGCCTCGTCTTAGACTTCAGTGACCATTATATCGGAGAGGTGGGTTCGCACGCGGCGCGTCTGCAATCCTAATGAATATCGTAAGACAAACCTGGAATGAGAAAGCGGATGAATGGGCGGGTTTTGCCCGCGATAGAAACAACTACTGGGCGTGCAGGCTTCAGACGGTGTCCGCAGTTGCGCGCAAACATGCACCACCAGGCCGCGCCCTGGACGTTGGCTGCGGCCCGGGCCTGCTTTGCCGTCTATTGGCCGCTGCTGGATTTGAAGTGCATGGCGCCGATATTTCTGAAAACATGATCCAGAAAGCCAGAGAATTGCTGCGAGAATGCATCGAGGACGTGGATAGACGCCTACATCATTGTCCGGACGGCATCTTGCCATTTGATCCGGCAGTGGATAGGTTTAACCTCATAACCGCAATCGGCGTCCTCGAATATATTGCGGACCGCAAGACTTATGTAAAGCGTCTGACGGATCTGCTTGAGCCGGGTGGCTGTCTGATTCTTGGTAACACCAACAACGTTTCGCTTTACATTACTCTCTCCGTTGGCAGCCGTATTCTCCGGTTTTGGCCCACCAGAAAATGGTATGACACGATTCGGAATCTTGCACGGACAGGTATATGGAGCGGCGGCCATCTCGACTACCAGAAGGCTGATAAGATTTACAGTGCCAACGCCCTGGATCAACTCGCGGTTAATCTTGGGCTCGAGGTTGTCGACGGATTCGACTTGTATTTTTTTAGCTGGCTGGATCGCGATCCCCTGCACCGGGGCAAGCTGGGGCAAAGGCTGGCGCGCCGATGGGGCTGGAATCATTTCGGCGTCTACCGAAAGCGAGAGCAAAACGTCAAATTGCGCGAAATCAATATTTTGCCGACGCGCGACTGAGTGAAGGCGTGACGTTCAACCGCAAAAAGCTGCTTTTCTGCTGTAGGCTAGGGATAGCGGTTGCCATTCTGGCAATCATTTTTTCCAGGGTTGATACTACGCGCGTGCTTTCATGTCTCACCAGGATCAGGATCAATTACGCCCTGCTGTCACTGCTGTTTGGGTACTTGTTTCCGATCCTTATTCTGTCATGGCGATGGCAATTGGCCCTCCGCGTATTATATGGGATCGGTGTGCCCTATCGGCTCCTGTTGAGACACTATTGGACCGGCATGTTTGTGGGCTACTTTTTCCCGGGCGGGATAGGTACGGATGTTTACCGTGCCGCGCGGATGACTGCCGAACCTGGCGGTTTCAAAGTAAATGCCGCGGCAATTGTCGGAGAAAGGGTGTTTGCAGTTCTTGCAACTGCTCTTTTGTTGGTTGTATCGTATCCGCCCGTTTCCACTCGGTTGGTAACTGAACCGCAACTCACCAGGATCGTCAGAGTGATTTATTTTTTGAGCATTTCCGCGGTCGCAGGGCTCGGGATGCTGGCGCTGTTAAATTCTTCGCTGGGTGCCAGGTTGCGCAGGTTTGTGCAGCGCCGCATCGGGCTGGAGATCAATCGGGTAGTGCACAAAATCGACCGCAGATCCGTGTTTGCGAACGGAAAAGCCGATGCATGGGAGTTGGTCACCCCCTTTTTTATCTGGCGAAACCAATTGATGATCATCGTGCTCACGATTTTAAGTCAAATTGTTGCCAGCGTGGGAGGACGATTTCTGTTGCTATCTATTAACATCAACCTACCGCTAATAACCCACATTTTCGCTTGGACACTGATGTGCTTCTTTTTTTTGTTGCCGATTTCGGTTGGCGCTTTTGGAATCAGAGAAGCTGCGTTCATCGTTATTTTTGGTTTGTTCGGCGTCAGCCGCGAAGACGCGCTGGCGTCATCTTTCATTAGCTTGGCCAGCGGATTGATAGCAGTCGGAATGGGGGGACTGATCTGGTTAAACGAGGGGTTGAAACGCAGCAAAAGCGCGGCGAATGGTAATGCCTGATTCGCATCAGCTGTCAACTGCCGCGATTAGCCTTTGCACCGAAACTCCCTGACTCCGACCACAACTCACGACAGGTCAGCTTCGGTCAAACCGTAGTAAAGAGGGAGACGCAGTAAGCGATCACTCACCGACTCGGTGACCGGACCATCGTGCTCTTTTCCGCCAAATCGTCGCCCCATCTCGGAAGTGTGGAGAGGCATGTAATGGAACGTGGTGCGCACGCCTCTGGACTGGAGATGGCTGATCATTGCATTGCGATGTTCCGGTAACGGCAGCAGGAGGCAAAAGAGGCAATAAGGCTGTCCGCAGTCTTCCGGGGCAAAAAGCAAGCCGATTCCCTCGGAGTCGGCCCACGTTCGGAGTTGTTCGTAATAGTATGTCCAGGCAAGCTACCGTTTCGCCTGAATATCCTGCCATCGTTCTATTTGGGCGTATAGGTATTCGGCAAGAATATCCGAGGGCAGATAGCTGGATCCGATGTCCACCCAGGTATACTTGTCCACCTGCCCTCTGAAGAACCGGCTGCGGTTGGTTCCCTTTTCCCGAATTATTTCCGCGCGCTCGATGAAGCGAGGATCATTGATAAGCAGCGCCCCCCTTCACCGCATGTAAGATTCTTCGTTTCGTGGAAGCTCAAGGTCGCCATGCATCCAAATGTGCCCAGCGGCTTGCCCATGTGCGCTGGCCCAAATTCATCATTGCAACGGGTTACTGGCTGGGACAAGGGATCATGGGTCTTGTTGGAAACAAAGCCATCGAAGACTACAAGGCGTTCTACGCCCGCCGCGTCGCATGTGAATAACTGAACCACCAAGACCTCGAAGACCGCTAAGATCTGAATTGTGTGACTGCCCGTACGACACGAGACTGATCCGCTTCCGCCAGACCGTTGTAGAAGGGTAAGCGAAGTAACCGCTCGCTTACCGACTCTGTCACAGGATAGTCGCCAGGCTTCCCTCCGAATCGTCTTCCCATCTGCGAAAGATGAAGCGGAACATAGTGGAAAACGCTCATAATTCCTTGATCTCCGAGATGCTTTATCATCCCCTGCCGCGCTTCGAGCGATGGCATGATCAGATAAAACATGTGAAATGGTTGCTCGCAATGGGGCGGTACAATGGGCAGCCGTACACCCTGAGCCTCCGCCCACTCATGCAGGTGAGTGGCATAGAATTCCCACAAGAGGCGCCGTTTTTCCTGGATGTGCTGCCAAACCTCCAGCTGTGCGTAAAGGAAGGCAGCCAGTAAGTCCGACGGCAGGTAGCTGGACCCAATATCCATCCAGGTATACTTATCTACCTGGCCGCGGAAAAAGAGGCTGCGGTTGGTGCCTTTCTCTCGAAAGATCTCCGCTCGTTCTATTAGCCGGCCGTCGTTTATCAGGAGCGCCCCGCCCTCTCCACAGGTGAAGTTTTTTGTTTCATGAAAGCTCTGAGCAGCCAAACAGCCGAACGTACCCAGGTATCTGCCCTTGTATTTGCCGAATAAGCCGTGGGCATTGTCCTCCACAACAGGTATGGCGTGACGCCCGGCTACATGCAGGATAGTGTCCATCTCGCACCCGACACCTGCGTAGTGCACCACGACGATGGCTTTGGTACGAGGTGTAATCAGGCGCTCCAGGTGCGCCTCGTTGAGGTTGAGCGTGTCGGGCCGAATGTCGATGAAGACCGGACGCGCACCCCGGAGGACAAATGCATTCACCGTTGATACGAACGTAAAGGCTGGCAGGATCACCTCGTCCCCGGGTTGGCAGTTCAGCAGAAGCGCGGCCATTTCGAGAGCATGCGTGCAGGACGTCGTCAGCAATGTCTTGGGGACTCCGAGCTGTTGCTCGAAAAAAGCCTGGCACTTTGCGGTGAAAGGACCGTCACCCGAAACGTGGCCTTGGGATATAGCCCGAGCCATATACTCGAACTCTTTGCCGGTGAGCCCTACGCGATTAAAAGGAATCCTATCCTCAGCCATTAGGCGGCCTCCTCATTGTTATCTGCGATCTCCTACGAAAAAGGGGACAGGGACTTAACTAGGGTTAGAAATGACGAATGACGAATGACGAATGACGAATAGAAAAACTTGGAGGTATTCATCGTTCTCAAATCGCGACTCATCGATTCCGGCGGTGGCCTAGACAGTCCTGAGGTGAGTCGCATTATTGTTCTGTGCGATCTCCTATGAATATGGAGACAGGTACTGGACTGGGGTTAGAAATGACGAATGACGAATGACGAATGACGAATAGAAAAACTTGGAGGTATTCATCGTTCTCAAATCGCGACTCATCGATTCCGGCGGTGGCCTAGACAGTCCTGATGTGAGTCGCATTATTGTTCTGTGCGATCTCCTATGAATATGGAGACAGGTACTGGACTGGGGTTAGAAATGACGAATGACGAATGACGAATGACGAATGACGAATAGAAAAACTTGGAGGTATTCATCGTTTTCAAATCGCGACTCATCGATTCCGGCGGTGGCCTAGACAGTCCTGAGGTGAAGTTGCCTTTTTAGCTCCAGTACTCTGTCCTCGAGATTATCGCGATTTTCGCCGAAGATGATTGCCTGACCGACCCTATGTCTGCTGTTGATAAACGCGGATACTGGAGCATCACATTCATAGTCCATCTCCAGGGAATCCACCCACGGTTCGCGGCGCAGAGAGAGCAGCGCCTCCTCGTCATAAACAAGCCTGCCGTTTTCGGGTACACCGAGTATGACAACGGCCGCCGGCCGGATCGTGCCAGAAGCCGGCCATGGAGGATCCTCGCCTAAGGCAAGCTGGATGCTGTATTGCACGAGGTCGAAATTGAACGCCTTCCGCAACAGGGTGGAGATGGCATTGCCGCCAATTCTTGGGCTCATCTCCAACAGGTAGACCGTATCGCGCGTGGCGACGAAGTCACAGTCAAACGGCCCATCGAGCACCTGCAAAAGCCTCCATAGGCGATTCAAGCTCCTGAGCAGTACCTCCTGCAGCCGCGGCTCCAGCTTCGTCGGGACGTAGTGACCGCAGGTGGTAACGTACGGGCGCGCCCGCGGTCTGACGATCCAATATGCAGGTGAGAGCCAATTTGCCATTTCTCAGAACGCCCTCACATGTTCCTTGAAAGCCGTCGATGTATTTTTCGAGAATCGCGGAGCCTGTTGGGCTGTAACTCAGCGTCTCGGGCAGGCGGTGCGCGAATTCAGCAGCGGTTTCCACAATAAAAACGCCCTAGCTTCCAGAGGAACGATCCGGCTTGATTATCCATGGACCCTTTTCAGACAGGCGATCTTCCCCCGCAAAACTCGAGTTGGAATGTTTTCCGGAACCGGGAAATCGTGTTCCTTCAAAAACTCGCGGAAAAGTATCTTGTTGCAGACAATGTTGGCCGCTTGAAGCGGAACGCCTCTGAGATTCAGTCCTTGGGACACGTAGGCGCACCGTCGGCACGGCCACGTCTGTGCAAGGAGCAATAACACCATCGATACCCTCCTTGCGGCTGATTTCAAGCACAGCCCTCATGTCCACGGTACTGACGTTATAGCTCCTGTCGGCGAGCGCATGGCCTGGATTGGCAGCGCGATTGTCCACTGTGATTACTTGATACCCCAAGCGCTTTGCGCCAAGGATGGTCTCGAGCTGATACAACGACGCAGCAAGGACCAGCAGTTTCTTGCTGGGTGATGCGAAGAAGGTAGAGACCAAACATGGATAAGCAGAGCAGTATGAGTGGATTGAAAAAGGATACGATTACTACGGTGCTGGCCCAGCCTGGAACCGACGTGCCGTAGACGAGCGCTTTATAAATCGTCCTCACCCCTATCAGAATGGAAAATGCGAAAGCAAGGAAGGACAGGAGACCGACGAAATAGAGGGGATAAGAAGAGTAACTGAAGATCAGGTTAGCAGCCAGATACAGGTTGCGTTTCAAGTTGTAGTTGGACTTCCCATACGGTCTTGGGTCGTGCCGGACCGAGGCATTTGCATAGTTTGAGGCATTGGATAACAGCATGCAGGTGACATAGGGGAAAACCGCGCCCATCTGCAGGGCGCCGTCCACAACTCTCCGTTTTGTTGCTCTGAAGCTCGTAAGCTGAAATCCCTCCGGAAGGCCAAAAATGCGCCTGATGATCCAATCGATGAAGTTGCCGCCCGCGTTGCGGAGGGCTGAGTGCTTTTGGGAATCATAAGCGCCGATCACAAGGTCATAACCTCGTTCAATGCCGGCAAGCAATTTGGGGATCTCCTCGGGCGGGTTCTGGAGGTCATCATCCATTGCTATGACAATATCTCCCCTGGCCAGGGATAAACCGCACAGGAGCGCATTGTGTTGACCCTTATTGGTAAGCAGCCTGGCGATCTTGAGGAGTTTCCCATGTTGGCTCTTAAGCTCCTTGAGCACTGCCCAGCTATCGTCGGGGCTGGCATCGTCGACCAGAACGAGCTCAACGCTCCTGTTCATCTGCTTGAACGATGCTTCGAGGCGGGAAACCAGAATCGAGAGCGATTCGGCCGACCGATAGACAGGTATAACAATACTAACCAGGGATCCTGATGCATTCATGAGAGACAGTTCCACTGAGATTCAACAGATCCGCAGTCCGGCGCCACTATAGCATTGATCATGGGGAATTTCACCGGCCAGCGTTGGACACGGATTTACACCGATTCCGGACGCGTACTCAGAAAGAAAAAAAGAGGGCCAAAAATCGTGAATAATCCCGAATTTCAGGCCCTCTTTTGGGGTCATCTCAATGGAGCTAAATGACTTCGGTCGGTGCGGCCCCGATCATTCCGATCATTTGATGGTCTTTTCCTCCACGGTTGGCTTGGGAGGCGGCAGGGCAAAACTTTCGAATCCGCAGCCCAGGTCACTGGAATTTGCCCCTCGCGGCACGGAATCGTCCACCTCGATACTCCCCGCGGCACCTATGGCCGGCGCCGCACTACTGCTCAGAGTGGTCAGGGTCGCCCAATCCGCCCAGTAAGAGTCGGAGCTGTTGTCAATATACGTGATCAGCCCGACCTTGCCGGAGGTCAACGACGTACCGTTCAACGTTAAAACCAGCGAGCCGTTAATATAAAAGTAGATGGTCGTACCGGTGGCATAAGCCCTCAGTGTGTTCCAGGCGTCCCCAGTATTGATGGCTGAACTCGCTGTCCAGCCCAGAAGTGTGGTTGCTACGCCGCTATTGTACCTGTACAGGGCGAAGTAACCATCTCGGCTGTAATAGAATCCATATCCGGTGTTCCAACGATTGGTGCTGCCAAGTGGGTTCGGCACCCCTCTCACCATGATCCCGTTGGAACTGGTGGAGCCATAGCGCCATACTTTCGTCTGGTAGTCGAAATTGGAATACGAGGTCGAGCTGTCGTAAATACTTCCGTAGTAGGTCGAGGCAAAAACACCGGGCGAGCCGTAGGTGTAGTAGTAGTTGCTGCTAACTTGCCAATCCGGCATCCCAAGAAGATAATACCAGTTGGTCGCATCGCCATTGAACTGCGAGTTGAATCCTCCGCCGCTGACAATGGAGAATGCCCCCGGATTCCACCCAACCACCGAGTAGTTCGATTGTTCGTAGACGGCGATCCAGCAGTTGGTTCCTGTCGAGTTGGGCACCGTAATGGACTTGCTTCCGGTATTGGACACGTTGTTGGCTAACTGCGAATAGGTCCCGTTGTTCCACAGCCAGATCTCCACTGCGCTGATCGAACCAGTCGACGTCCAGGACACTGTTTGCGTCGAGCCGACCGTCCAGGTAGCACCCGCTGGTGGTGAGGTTACGGTGATCGTCTTGGTCACGCTGCTCACGATTGAAAATGCCCCCGGATTCCACCCAACCACCGAGTAGTTCGATTGTTCGTAGACGGCGATCCAGCAGTTGGTTCCCGTCGAGTTGGGCACCGTAATAGACTTGCTTCCGGTATTGGACACGTTGTTGGCTAACTGCGAATAGGTCCCGTTGTTCCACAGCCAAATCTCCACGGCGCTAATGGAACCGGTCGACGTCCAGGTTACGGTCTGGGTTGAGCCAACTGTCCAGGTGGTGCCCGCGGCTGGCGCAGTCACTTGGATAGACTTCGTCCCTCCACCGACGATTGAGAATGCGCCGGGATTCACTCCGGATACCGAGTAGTTTGCCTGCTCGTAGACATAAATCCGGCAGTTGGTGCCGGGAGAGTTTGGAACGGTAAGCGATTTGCTGCCGGTATTGGCGACGTTGCTGGCCAGCTGAGTCCAGGCTCCATTGTTCCAGAGCCAGATCTCCACGGCGCTAATGGAACCGGTCGACGTCCAGGACACCGTCTGCGTCGAACCGACCGTCCAGTTAGCACCCGCGGGCGGCGAGGTGACGGTGATCGACTTTGTGGTGCCGCCGGCGAGGTTGACGATACTGACCGACAGGAGTCTCATGCCCGAATAGCTGGTCCCCCAAGTCATGGTATGGTTGTTGTAGTCCCAGGTATCATGGATATAGACTGTGTTCGAGGCGGTGTCATAGCCAACGCCAGCCACAGTATGACCTTCGAGGTTAAGCATCACAGGCCGGCCGGCGTCAATCTCCGCCTTGAAGTTGGCAAAGGAAAAACCTCCAGTGACATTGTTGTCCGTTTTCTGGTTGTAGCAATCTGTTACGGTATAGCCTCTGGCCTGGTAAAAGAGTTCTCTCCCCAAAGTCCCATCGTCGCTCATGCTATGAGCAGCCATATAATCGCAGGTCAACTGGTTCGGTGAAGTAGTGTATGTCCAGAACCTGGTCGATCCATCGGTGTTACTGAAGGCGGATTGGCTGGTCTTCATGTAATCCCCAATCGCATCTCCCCAGGTATGCTGTGTCCAACCGCCGGTTATGTATGGGTCAGGCGATGTACTCCCGTACTTGACCCAATAGTCATCTATGGAACCGCGGCTTGTTCTGCCATCCACCCCATTCTTGGAAGCAGCCAACGGAAGGTTTGGATAGGTTTGGTACCCATCTGACCAGGTCGGCCAGGAACTGTTATCCAACGGCATAACGCCGCCATTGGTGGGACCGGTGTACATGTTCGACCACCCATTCCGGTCATAGTACCCGGCAATCATCGCACCGGAAACCGAAGAACAACCAAAAACCCAAGTGAACGCAGGCACCGTCAATGTGTTAACGCCTGCAGCAATATTGGGCTCCGGCAGCGAAACCGCCTGTCGTTCAACCTCAAAGCCTGGCGGCGGCGACGGCGGCCCATTGATAGTAATCCCATCAACGAGTGTTCCATCCGCCAGCGCAACCGTACTGGCGGTGTAATACTGGCCCGATCTCTGTGCCCCAACACCCTGGGCGAGGCGATCAAGTGATGGGAGATCGTGGGAAAACAGCGACGTGTTGATTTCCTGCACCTCATGAACGCCATTCCCGACATGTCGGAGTTGGAAGAGTCTCCCCGGCATCGAAATGCTGCCGAAAACCTCGTCCCCGGTGACGGTAAAGATGACTTGGCTGAGATCAACACCACGCAGCCGGCCGACCCATTTCACGCCGCGCGCAGTTCGCTCAACCTGGTCCGGCTCGGCTACAAATTTCGCATCATCAAAAAGGTCAAGTAGAATGGCCCGCCCGTCAGCACGAAGGCCGGGAGGGAGGTCTGCTGAACGGGTAAGCAGGTTGCGATCAATACCAACCTGCCGCCATCGAACAACTTGGACATCCCGCACGACAGCTGTATCCCCTGCTGCCCGGGCTCCCAGAGAGGTGAACAGAGCCGTTGGCGCAATGTCCGGTTTTGTCTGTGTCAGTGTAGGGGGGAAGGCGCCGCCCTGAGCGGCGTCGGCTACAAGAGGTAAACCAAGGCCTAACGCAAGTCCTATGACCAATACCAAAAAACGCCTAATTACGAAGTCGTCGTTGCGGGAGCTGTCGAGGTTGAATCGCGGCTTGGGTCTGCCGATCAGTCTCATGGTGGTTCCTCCTTGTGAGAATTGCACACTGCAAATGAATTTCGATTGTGTCGTAGGTTTGGAACAATGATCCTCAACAATGCGTGAATGTGGTCTTATTTTGTCGCTAACCCTCGTAAACACAGGAGTCGAGAGAATGATAATGCAACGAGTGTGTTAGAGCGCAATCTTCGAACTATTGCGCCGCGGTTGCAAGAAAAAAAGGGTAGCTTTAGTATTCGGTTAATCTCCACGGGAAACCAGATCGTTCTTTTCCGGTTTCGTGAAATGCGTAAGATATTGGGGACAAGCAGGCCAGCAATATCACGATTCAACGAAAGAAGCGCGCCACTAATCTCACGAATTGCACCAACTGCGGGCGCCACAAGGGAAACCTGGATGTGCAGCAGAAGAGGGGGTATGATGTCGATTGCCGGCGCCTCCGTCGCTGCGTGAGGCTCTGACAAGCACATCTGGCATAGGTGATCAGGAATGTCCTTTTGGGCGCAACACAGGGCGATGGTGACAGGGGGAGCCGGCTTTCTTGGTTCCCATGTGTGCCGGCGCCTGCGCGAAGCGGGAGTGGGCGTGCTCTTCGTTCCCAACTTCCCGCAATATGACCTCCGGGAGAAGGCGTCTATCCAGCTCGTGCTGAGCGAATTCCGACCCAGCATTGTTATTCACCTTGCTGCAACAGTGGGCGGCATCGGGGCAAACCGAAAGAACCCAGGCAAGTTTTTCTATGATAACGCCATCATGGGAATTCAGCTCATGGAGTGTTGCCGGCAGTTCGGCGTCGAGAAATTTGTGGCTATTGGCACTGTCTGCGCCTATCCGAAATTCTGTCCGGTTCCCTTTCGCGAGGACGATCTCTGGAACGGCTATCCCGAAGAAACGAATGCTCCGTATGGAATCGCCAAAAAGATACTCTTGGTCCAATCTCAGAGCTACCGCGAGCAGTATGGCTTCAATTCCATCTTTCTGCTGCCGGTGAATCTCTATGGACCGGGCGACAACTTCGATCCGGAATCCTCGCATGTAATTCCGGCGCTGATCCGCAAATGCGTCGAGGCCCGCTGCTCCGGAAGGCCCTCGGTCGAATGCTGGGGAGATGGATCGGCAACTCGCGAATTTCTCTATGTTGAGGATGCAGCTGAGGGGATTGTTCTCGCTGCCGAGGGCTATAACAAGAGCGATCCCGTCAATCTGGGATCGGGATCCGAGATTTCCATCAAAGATCTGGCAAAACTCATCGCCAGGCTTTCAGGCTTTACAGGTGAATTGTACTGGAACCCTGCCTTCCCCAACGGGCAACCGCGCCGACTTCTCGACACATCCCGCGCTGCAAAGGAGTTCGGGTTTCGCGCAAGGGTAAGTTTCGAGGACGGGCTCAGCAAGACCATTGATTGGTACGAACGCCAGACCCGCTAAGGTCGCCGGTTAGAGTCTGACTCAAGAATCAAGTGGGGGCCGGCTTTAGCCGGTTCCCACGTCAAGCGAACGTCACGTCGTTGCCCCTACCCTCATATCGCATAGCAAACAAACGAATTACGCTCGTGAACTCGACCGCAATGTGGTTTTAATGTTGCGGGCGGGCTGAAGCCCGCCCAAGTCCGGGCTTCAGTCCGGACACCGCTTCCTCGCATACGGCAGATCGAACCAGCCTCGGTATTTCTCCTCACCCGAGTAAATCGTACGCAGTGAAGACCAACGATATTGTTCCGGCAATTCCACGAGCTTCCAGCGCACGGGATTGTGATGCACATAATCAATTGTATTCTCGAGATCGCGCTTATTCCGGATGGTGCGGTCGTATGACTCGCCTTGCCACAGCATTCCCGACCGGCCGCTTCGTTGATTAATGAGACGCGCGCTTCTACCCTTGATTCTCCCGGTGATACGTTCCAACGGATAGAACGCGTGATAATCGCACCACGCAAAAGGCTCATTCACTTTCGGAAGCGGTTGCACGACGACGTGTGCGTGATTGGCCATGACGACGTAGGCATGGAGCATATACTCCTTTTTATGATCCGCGAGGATCGAGGCTTCGACGATCGCGAACATCCAATCTTCGGTAAATCGGAGGCGCTGATCCAGCGGATTCAATGAAAACCGGCAGTGGTAGATGCAACCGGGCGACCGGTAATGCGGCAGGTAGCGGCGATAAAAGGCGCCGTCCTTTTTGATGAACATTGTACTTTACCCTCCCTGACTGAAGCATCGTGGATGCGATGTCTCCGTTAGGGAGTTTCCTCAACCCCTGTCCCATTTCACAGATTGCAGAATTATTTCAGTAAGGTGCGCTATAGAGACGTGTCCGGGCTGAAGCCCGCCCCCACTTGCGAGTGCAATCCATCCAACGCCGCAATTGATGTCATATTTCGGGATTGCGTTGCCGATACGACAGATCGAGCAATAAAACGTTTTCATTGTGCGCCGCTTTCCAAAGGGATGGTGACGTGAAATAGATCCCAAGCATTCCTAGTCGAGAATTGCAGAGAACGTGCAATTGGCGGTTTTCTATGGGCAATCTCCCATGGTCCAGAATCACCGCGCACGTTCCCATCAATAAAGTTACAAGTGGCCCCGTGCCAAGTCCCCTGGTCAGGCCCCTGGCATGATTGACCCATTTGCCATCTAAGGAATGCGAGAAAATCCATTAGTGGAGGATGATCTGATGGGAGCAGGTATTCTCCAAAAGATTCCCAAGGCCCTTCTTGCAGCTCTCTGTTTTTTTCAATATCTGCAGCACGGTTTTCGGTCAAGGTTCGGTTGGTACTGAACCCCAAACTCCACAGGTAATGCCAGGGGGTCGCCCGATACCTCTTATAGCCATTCCAGAGGATAACTATTTCAGGCTGGTTCAACCACCAGCAGTATTGGCCCTCTATGAGGCGACCTCCACATTCACTGTGAACTACCTTCCCGCCGGCACCAACGTTTTTGGCGACACCTGTATCGCGTGGCCTGCTCAAGCTCAAAACGCCTTTGACTATGCTGCAGGTGTATGGGCAAATTATATTCGATCGTCCGTTCCGATCACAATCAATGCTTGCTGGGCCACAAACCTGGCTCCCGGAGTGCTAGGACACAGTGGGCCAGGAAGTTGGTATCGCGACTTTTCAGGGGCTCCGGCAGCAGGCACATGGTATCCCGTCGCCCTGGCCAACGCACTTCACGGTTCCGACCTTGACCCTGCAAATCCTGATATAGATATTGCCTTTAGCAGCACTCTTAACTGGTATTTTGGCACGGACGGTAACCCTGTCTCAGGACAGTACGATTTTGCCAGTGTCATCATGCACGAAATTGCCCATGGACTTGGGTTTACCGGATTGATGTCGGTAAGCAATGGTCTGGGTTCTTGGGGATTAGGTAGTGGTTTCCCTGGTGCCTACGATCGTTGGCCCGCCTATTACGCATCGAATGGGACCACTTACCCGGCTGTGGGGGACATCGATGGTGACGGGCGTGCGGAGATCGTCATTGGGCTCGGGCAGGGAAGCGGGGGCTGGGTCGAGTTTCTGGATGATAAAACAGCAGGCTACGCGCACTTAAAGTGGTTCCAATTTCCCCGGGATGCCTATGACAATTCAAACGGCGAAATCCATCCCGCGGTGGGCAACCTCGACGCAGCCTCTCGGGCCGAGATCATTTTTGGGCTTGGACGCTTCCAGGGCCAAGGAGGCTGGCTGTTTGCTATAGATGACGCCACGTCCAACTACGCAACATTGGGTTGGTTGCAGGTCCCGTGGAATGCATTTTTGCAGGATGGTGGGGAGACATTCCCAGCAATTGGGCCGCCCCGTTAGATGCCGTCGCAACCCACTCTTATTTTCTTTGCGCTCTTTGAGATATTCGCGGTTCACTCTCAAGCTACTTTTCGAAGAGATCTTTGACTACGTTCTCCTCGCCCGCATTGCGGAATCTGAAGCCTAAATCAAATGCTTTCTGTATTTCCTGCTTGGCGTCATCGCGCTTGCCGTCCGCGACCAGAGACAATCCCAAGAACCAGTGCGCCAGCGGATAGGCCGGGTAATCGGAAACCATACGCTTGTTCAGCTCTACTGCTCGAGGAGCCTCGTTGCGCAGGACATAGGTTCGCCCCAGGCAGAAGGCCGCCTCCTGTCGCTTGGGGCTCAGCTCAAGCGCCCGCTTGCCAAAGTACTCGGCTTTGTCCAAGAAGCTCTTGTCCACATAAAGGCCGAGGTTGTTGCATATATCCGCCAGGGATATAAAGATCGCAACGTCCCGAGGAAAGGCGGCCGCCGCCTCCTGAGCCCATTGGAGTGCCCGTCCGACGCTCCCCATCGGATCCCTCATGGGTCGCTTATTGAGAACGCTTTCCATTGTGAGGGTTGCGCAGTGCAGCTTTTCCCTCTTCTGGTAAGGTGAGTAATACTGAAAAGCAACCTCATAGGAACGCAAGCCCAAGTCGGGATCCTGTGCGAAGGCCTGCTGGGCATCCTGATACCCAACGCAGGCTGTCCCCGTTTCGATACTGATATAAAGACTGCAAATGGCCAGCAGAAGCACGAAAATGACGGCAGGTTTGCGGAGGGCTCTCAACAGCCGCGCCATCATTGCTCCACCTTTGCCGCCTTCAGTAGGCGCTTCGCGCACAGGCTCAGGGCCAGGCGGTTTTTTCTCGTAATCAGATAAGAGCAAAGGCGTAAGAAACAGATACAGTCCGTACAAAGATCCAAAGCTGTCAAATGCAACGAAATTAGACACCAGATATGCCGTCAGGCTGCCCGACGTGAAAAACGCCAAATATCTGTCCTTCAGCAACCAGAGCGATCTTGCCGTCACCACCATCAGGACAAGGAACAGCATGGCTCCGAGGATTCCTCTGTCAGCCAACAAATCGAGATAGGCGTTATGGGACTTGTCGTACCACGTAAGATGGGTTTGGGTTTCGTTTGGATCGAAACGAACCAGCGCGGGGTTGTAGTACTTGTTGAGCCCATAGTAAACGTTATTCTCCCCCCAGCCCAATATCGGATGGTCTTTAATACTGCTTAGTGCGCTCTGCCACGCCATCAGTCGCGCCGAGACGGAGAGCTCCGTGAAGGAGGTTTGAGTCAGACGTTTCAGGAAGGGAATGCTCTTTGCCACTGCGGTATCTCGCAATTGCCAGAGGGAGAGCGAACCCACGATAAAAAGGCCCGTGAAAACAGCAGCCGCGATCCTCATTCGAAGAGCCAGACTCCTGCTGAAAATGATACAGACAGCAACAACAAAAAATCCCGCCACCAAACCCAGAAGTACGCCTCTGATCTGACCCAGGAGCAGCGCGCTCAATATCATGCATTGCGCGATTGCGATCCAGGTTGCCTGAGCTGTCCATCGGATCGATGCATTTCTCGGCCGTCGGGGGTGTGAATTGCTGCTCGAAGGGATGTCCAATTTGGCACACACAAATTGGGACAAAAGGTATAGCCCGTAGAAGAAATGAAACAGGAAATAGGGACCTGCAAAAGTCGGATTGCCGAACACACCGCCAACCCTGCCTTGAAAGGGTCCTTTCACACTTTCAGGCACTAGATTCAGGAGTTTGAAATGCAGCTCCAGCCACATGTAGATAACAGTAGCGGCCACTGCAGCGCTGACCCAGAAGGACAGTTTCAGGTAAAAGTGGAAGCCATTCGGGGCTGGTGAGGGTGCGCGATCCGTTTTCTTTTTGGGGTTGGAACGCTGACCGGGGATCTGTGTGACTCCCTGGTAGTGATAAAACCAGGCCAGCACAGCCAACCATGCGAGAAAATGTAGCTGTAAGATCAGGCCATCCCACCGGTCGACGATACCCCACAGGCTACGATTGAGATCTACACCGACGAGGGCCGTCACCAAGGCATAACCAAGGCAAGTGGCAAGCGCCACGAGGAGAGGCGAGCGGCCAGGCAAAAAACTCATTGTGGCTCGCTGTCTTTCCCGCCTCATCAGCAGCAAATAAAGGCCCGCGACTGTTCCTACGACGATATCCACAAGGATTTGAAACGCAAGCACTTTGGCAGTCAAGAAGGGGGACATGAACCGGGTGGAAATGAGGAGGGGAGTAAGAAGGATAAGATAAAGTCCCCAGCGTATGATACCTTCCAAGACGATCATGGGCAGGAATCATATCATAGGCGTTGGGGGATGGGGGCTGGAGCCCAGAGAATTGGGGAGTTGTCCAAGTGAGGGTGGAGTCTGAATTGCCGTTGCCATATCCAGGCTTTTTCAAGGGAAGTCACCTGTTAGTCCCCAACCCCTAACCCCCAGCCCCAAACCCCTAATGGAGTGAACCCTTTGAGTTCCGGTTGCGTTAATGGACTTGGAGGCGATGATCGAGACCGGGAAGGCCCTTGAACTCGCGCCCTCGACCACCGAGGATTTGATGTCACGGGTGCAGCGAGGCGACATGAAGGCTTACCAGGAACTGGTGCGCCTCTACCAGCGGAAGGTCTTCCGCGTTATCAGCGGCTATCACCGGGACCCTGAAGACGCCATGGAAGTGCTGCAGGACACCTTTCTCAAGGTATATACGGCCCGCCAGACGTGGGAGCGAAGAACGTCCTTTTCCGCCTGGCTTTACAGGATTGCGATCAATGCAAGCATCGACCGGTACCGACGCGGCGACAAGGGCAAGACGACTTCGCTGGACGATGTCATGGAGGCGCAAGTGCAAAGGTCGCCGGTTGCCGGAACTCCCCGCACGCCCCTGGATCGCCTCAGAGACCGGGAGCGGCGGCGATTCCTTGAAGCAGCCGTCCGGCGCTTGCCCTTCCGGCAACGCGAAGTTGTCTCACTAAGGTATTTCGCCGAAATGCAGTTGGACGAGATCGCGCGGGTGCTCAACTGCCCGCTGGGAACGGTAAAATCCAACCTGCACAAGGCTGTGCTCGCCCTGAAGAATATGCTCATGGGCCAGAAGGAAGTTTTCAGCTATGAATAATTGCGAGAGTGTGAGAGATCTGCTGGTGCTCCATGCCGAAGGAGAGCTGCCTCCCGAGCAGAAGACGCAGGTGGAGAATCACCTGATTACCTGCGCCGAATGCCGCGGGGAAGCCGCCGGCATCGATAAGATCCGGAGCTGGCTCGCGGATCCGGCGCTATTTGCGCCGCCCGAGGATTACTCCTGGCAGTTCTTGCCCCGCAAGCTGTCGGAGAGAGCCCGGACATTGCCTGCGGTCAAACATTGGCTGCCTGCCAACCTGGGCTCGCTGGGATGGACACTGAGCATGGCCGCGACGCTCTTCCTGGCATGTGGCCTTATCTGGCTGACGCAACGCCAGACTCCCGCACCCGTGCCCGTCGTGCAAGTCGAAGCACCTGGAAACCAGGCTTTTCTGGGAAAAATCCAATCGGCCTATGCTCGCGAGATGACGTCTCAGTACCTGGCCGAGTGCCAGGACCTGCTGCTGAACGTGGTGCGGGCCGAGAAGAGCTGCGAGGGTCAGAAATACGACGTTTCGCTCGAGGTTACCCGGGCCCGCGACCTGCTCCAGCGCAAGCGCATGCTCGACTCGGAGCTCCGCGCTCCCGAAGTGGCCCATGCCAAGGATCTGTGTGATGAGTTGGAGACCTTCCTGGTCGACCTGTCTACCTCCGAAAAGTGCGAGAGCACCGACAGGCTGAACGGGATGGAGCGATTCATTGAAAAGGAGCAACTCCTGCTGCGCATCAACGTGCTGCAGGCGGAGCTTTCTTGAGAGGACACCATGTATCTCTTACGGAAAACCACAACTGCGGTGCTGGCCCTGATCCTGCTGATTTGCTGGCCTCTCCTCGCCGGCGACCAGGAACTCCTGAATCAAGGCAAGATCCTGATGTTCGACAAGAAGTGGGAGGAGGCCCGCGCCATTTTCCAGAAATTTGCCGTGGAGTATCCCAAGAGCAACCTGGTGCCTCAAGCTTACTTCTTCGCGGCGCGCTGCCTGCAGTTGCAGGGAAAGGATGAGGACGCCTTGCGCGCTTATGAGGTGTTTTTGCAGAAGTATCCTAACGAGCCGTTCCTGCCGGCGGAGGCCAGAAATGCGGCTGTGGAGCTAGCGGCAAGCCTCATGGAGAAGGGTAACCCCGCTTATAAAAACCGCCTGGTCGCAGGCCTTTCGGATCCGAAGAAGGAAGTCCGCTACTTCGCTGCCATCCGCAGCAGTCGCTTGACCGATAAGTCCATCACCTCGATGGCCGTTCCTGTCCTGGTGGAAATTGTGCGCAACGAGAAGGAACGAGACCTCGTGGATAGGGCCCGAATTGCCCTTTTGCGCCTTGATCCCAAAACCCTGTCCAACCCAGCCCCGGAACTGGAACAGAAGAGGAGGAAGAGCCCCAGCGGCCAGGCCGACATCAAGATGTTCCATCTCGTGGTCAAGCAGGAGGGCGCGTCTCAGCCTACGGTGGAATTGAACATCCCCGTGAGCCTTGCCCAGCTTGCCATCGCGGCGCTGGACGAATCCGCGAAGGCAGAGATCCGGAAGAAGGGCATTGATGTCGACAACATCTGGGAAGACCTAAAGCGTCTTGGCCCCACGAACATTCTCACTTTCCGCGACGGCAAAAACCTCGTAAAAATCTGGATTGAATAAAAACCTGGACATGGATTTGCGCAGATTAACCTGGGGCGGCATAGCCGCAACCAAAAGGGAATTCACCGCAGAGACGCAGAGAACGCTGAGTTTTAAATTCTTCCCTGGCGGTGCTGATGGCCCCTTTGCATCCTAATCTTCCAGCCCCAAGACC
>Ga0315279_10000374_pt1 | contig 92531 bp, 87 predicted proteins | sample YL17G06_20_MG_FD_203694 | JGI IMG/M metagenome (GOLD analysis project Ga0315279, IMG submission 203694) | Sediment microbial communities from Yellowstone Lake, YNP, Wyoming, USA - YL17G06_20 | ecosystem: Environmental > Aquatic > Freshwater > Lake > Sediment | place: USA: Wyoming | collected...
CAGGCCTCCGGTACCCGAGGCGTACGAACCTTTACCCGTAGGTCCTGGTCCGTTACACCCCCAGGTAGCCGTAGCAGCATGAAAACCGTAACACGGAGGTTGGTACATATTTTGGGGGCAGGTCAGGGGAGTCGGAGTGGAAGAAAGTGCAGAAATTAGAGGTAAGAAGTTAGAGGTCAGAATAACGGTTTCCCCCAACCCTTTCACCTCCTTCGCCACCATCCCCGGCCACTCCACCGAGCGCTTCGCCCTCTACGACGTCTCCGGACGCAGGGTGGGCACCTACAAGGGCGACCGGATTGGCGCCGATGTGCCTCAGGGGGTGTACTTCCTCAGGGCGGAGAGCGGAAAAGGCAAGCCGGTGAGGGTAGTGAAGGTAAGATAACGAAAAGTTCGAACCCCCATGAAAGCAGGAGCATTCCGAGTGGGGCAAGGATGGGGGGCAGGGCAATAAACCCAAGGAGTAGAGTCATGTTTTGTGAATCACATCGCGGCTTAGTCAAAGTCGTTTTAGCCATGTTTAGCATCTTTATTTTCCCCCTTCTCCAAGTATGCCATTCGATATCCGACGAAGCCAGAGTCGCCTTCCGTCAAGGTATCCTCTTTAAAGCCAACGAGCAGAACGACAGCGCCTTGGTCTATTTCAATCGGACCCTGGAATTAGAACCGAAGGCAGTGGGAGTTTATGTTGAGCGGGGCAACGTCTATGATAAATTAGGCAAGGCCGACAGCGCCCTTGCTGACCTTAATAAGGCTATAGACATGGAGCCAAAATACGGGAAAGCCTACTTCAATCGAGGACTAGCCTATGCTCACCAGGGGGATTACGACAAAGCAATCGCAGATTACAATAAAGCTTTCGAGTTCAATCGCTTGATGAAAGATTTTTTTAATACCTATCGATACATGTTCAATTCAATGGAAAGAATGGAGTTAAACAATGCGATCGACTGCAGCCTAACCGTATTCACCATCGGGGTATACCTCGAGCGGGGAGATGCTTTTCAGCACAAAGGGGACTTTGGACGTGCTCTTGCGGACTTCAATAGTGCTCTCAAGCTTGACTCGAAGTGCACCGAGACTTATCTCCATCGCGGTTCGACCTATGAGACAATGGGAGATTATGAGCGGGCCCTTGCAGATTTAAATAAAGCCGTTCAATTGAATGCTTATTTCGGGAAAACCTATGTCCTTCGGGGGTCAGTTTATTTTAAAAAGGGGGACTGCGACCAAGCGATAACAGACTGCAACAAAGCGATTGAGTTAAGACCGAAAGACGCCAATGCTTTTTACACAAAGGGCTTAGCCTATGAGAAAAAAGGGTGTATAAAGGAGGCGGTTGAGGCCTTTAAGTATTCCATCCAGTATGCTCCCCCAAAGGACACGGTTTTGATTAAGCAAGTGAAGTTGAAGATGAGTGAGCTCGAGAAATAGGAAGAACCACCATGAAAGCAGTAACATTCCGGGGGGGCAAAGGATGGGGGAAGGACAAGATGATGAGGCATTTTTAGTGGATTGTTTAGAATGTAACCCTCGAGGAAAGGAGGGAAGGGGAAAATGAGGTTGAGGTCTTTCATCGCCATTCTCATCTTAGGCACGGGCATTGCGGGAGCAGATACCTTGACCGTGATCGGCAGGCTGTCCCTCCCTCACTGCACCAACGTCTTCGTGAGTGGACATATCTGCTACGCCACGGACAGCTACGGTTTGGAGGCCGTGGACATCACGGACCCCACGAACCCGACCCTTCTCGGACGCTGCCCCCTGCCCGACACCGGACAGGCCGTCACCGTCCGCGACTCCATCGCCTATGTCTCGGACGCTGACAGCGGTCTGGCCATCGTCAATGTAGCCCGACCCGAGAGCCTGAGCCTGCTGTCGAGGTGGCGACAATATGAAGGGTATGCCTATGAAGCAGGAGTGTATGGTGATACAGCCTATTTAGCAAACGGGTATAGTTATGATTATCGACCTCCCTATCAGGGAGGGATATTCGCGTTGGATGTTAGTAACCCCAGCAATCCAAGGTTTGGCCGTTATTATTCTTCCGCGGTTACCAATCCATATCCTTTCAACTCCTGCTTCGTAAAATATACGAGCGTCGTATGTGAAAGCGGACATGTCTATGTGGCCGCTTGGGGACAGGTGGGCAACCGCGACCTTATGATTCCCTTCGGAGTTCTTGAACTGGCTAACTATCCCGTTATATCCATAAACGATATACCGGGTGCCTTTTTTTCAAATCACAAAATGAGCATGCGATATCCCTTTGCCTATATTATCCGCTCCTCGGATTGCTTTACTATAGTCCGGTTCAGAACTCCATCTGACCCTGACACCGTGTTTGAACATAACCTGGGAGGGAGAGATGGACGGGGGGTATGGGCGGAAAGTGCACGGGTATATGTAACAATAGACTCGACCGTTGAGCTTCTTGATGTCTCTGACCCTTGCACCCTTACTGTCATGGCTGCCTGCTCGTTAGATAATGACGCCTACGGCATCCAGTCCTCAGATCCCTACGTCTACGTGGCCAACGGACCTTATCTGACCATCTTGCAACACTCGCCGTCCGGAGTAGAAGAACGGAGTCAGGGGCCAAGGGTCAAGGATCAAGGAGTAACCGTTAATCCCAACCCCTTCACCTTCTTTGCCAAGGTCCCCGGCCACTCCTCCGACCGCTTCACCCTCTACGACATCTCCGGCCGGCTCCTTGGCACCTACGGCGGCGACCGCATCGGGGAGGGGCTGGCGCCGGGGGTGTATTTTCTAAAGGCGAAGGGTGTTAGTTCTCCTCCAATCCGGGTCGTAAAAGTGCGTTAGGAGCGCCCTTCATGCGAACAATCGAAAGCGAAGTAATTCTAAGGATGCGATTCTTCTGGAAGGTGAGGAAGAGGTGCATCCTGTTTGCGTTTCGGGGTTGAACGAAGGATTATTTTTAAAGGAGGGTTTAGGAATGAAACAACTAACGCTCTCTCGTCTCGCGCTCTGCGTCCTTTGCGGAGCAATCATCACCCTACTGCCCGGCCTCGGCTATTCCGGCTGGGTCACACAGAACTCAGGAACGACAAATACCCTTCTTAAAATCAGTTTCCCGGTAGATGCCCAGACCGGGTACGTGTCCGGCTACTCCGGCCTCATCCTGAAAACCACGGATGGGGGAGCAAACTGGGTAAGCCAGACCTCGGGCACGACGGATTACCTTTACGGGATCCATTTCCCAGTGGATGCCCAGACCGGGTACGCCGTGGGGGGCTATCCCTCCGCCAGAGCCACCATCCGAAAGACCACGGACGGGGGAGCGACCTGGGTGAGCCAGACCTCCCCGCTGCAGCGTAACCTTTGGGGTGTCTATTTCCCAGTGGATGCCCAGACCGGGTACGCTGCGGGGAGTTCGGGCCTCATCTTGAAGACCACCGATGGAGGGACGAACTGGGTGGTCCAGACCTCGGGCACGACGGATTACCTTTACGGGATCCATTTCCCGTTAGACGCCCAGACCGGGTACATCACAGGGTGGTACCCTTGCGGCTCGATCCTGAAGACCACAGACGGCGGGGCGAACTGGGTGACCCCATACAGGGACACCACGTTGGAACAAATAGGATCCGTCAATTTCCCGGTAGATGCCCAGACCGGGTACGCTGCGGGGAGCAGGCTTAACCCGCACGGTCCCTGTATCCAGAAGACCACCGATGGCGGGGCGAACTGGGTGACCCAATACACCGACACGAACGGTTATGGAAATGGTGTCCATTTTCCTGTAGACGCCCAGACCGGGTATGTCGTGGGAGGTAATGTGACTCCTTCCTGCTTCATCCTGAAGACTACGGATGGCGGGGCAAACTGGGTAAAGCAGTACGCGGACATAATAACTCACCTTGCGGATGTCCAGTTCCCGGTGGATGCCCTAACCGGCTTTGCCGTGGGGTCGGGTGGCGCCATCTTGAAGACTACAGATGGGGGGACGATTGGAGTGGAAGAAGGAGGAGGCAGTAGGCAGATAGCAGTAGGTAGCATAATGGCAACCCCCAACCCCTTCACCTCCTTCTCCCGAATTCCCGGCCACTCCACCGACCGCTTCAACCTCTACGACATCTCCGGCCGCCGGGTGGGTGTCTACAAGGGCGACCGCATCGGAGAGGGGCTGGTGCCGGGTGTGTATTTCATCAGGGCGGAAAAGGGTAACCAGAAGCCGTTGAGGATCGTGAAGGTCAGGTAGCGAGGCGTTCGAACCGTTGTCCGTGGGCCCTGGACCGGTAAACCCCCAGGCAGCCGATGATAATGAAAGGGTTGTCCAGGTAGCTGCTGACTAAGTCTTATACTCTCGAACGATTAGGGCCGCCCACAAGCGGCCCATTCGTTATCTATTGCAAAAAGCCCCCGGCTTTTGATAGAATGGCTATTTGAGCTTGTGTCGGATTTGTGCTGGATTTGTGCTGAAAATGTGGTTAAATGCAGTGAAACTAGATTATATGTTTACGCCAGTGATTGCGTTTGTAAGTCTTTGACAGATCGAATAATACGTTGAAATATAAGGAGGTTATAAAAAGTGTCGTCTTTGCATTACGTCTGCACTCGTGAGGAGGCCCGGGAGCTGATCAAGCCCGTCACCCGATTTTGGGTATCGAATTGCGGATGTCGGGAAGAGAGGGGGAAGTGCGAACGCTCGCGAATCGATCTCTGTCTTATATTTGCGGAAGGCGATCCGGGGAGCGGTTCGGGAAAGCACGAAATATCGCGGGCCGAGCTGGAGGCGATCTTCCAGGAGGCCGAGGCCAAACACCTTGTGACGCGACCCTTCCGCAACGAAGCCCGGACCGCCACGGACGGGATCTGCTTCTGTTGCGACGACTGCTGCGGGTATTTTCTGAACCGGGACGAGGTCTGCGACAAGGGAAAATTCGGGGAGCAAACCGACTCCGAGCGGTGCACGGACTGCGAGGTCTGCGTGGACGTTTGCTTCTTCGGAGCCCGCAAGATGACCGACGGAAAACTGGTGGTCGCTGGCGGGGGCTGCTATGGCTGCGGGTTGTGTCAGGACGTTTGCCCGGAGGACTGTATCGCGATGGTGGCCAGAGGGCCGGTATGATCACGCGCTTTTTAAATCGGAGGGACCTGATGTTCATGGAAGCTTTTAAATCAAGTCCGATCAAGAAAACCCTGTTGCTTCTGGTCCTCATCGCAGGATCGGCAGTCGCCTGGTGCGGCCGAGCAGAAGCTCAGGGGCTTTACCCCACGAAGGTTTTTCCGGCAGGAAAAGAGAACTCTCTGTCCGGAGCCATCTCTCTGGACCACTTCGACTACAAAGAGAAACTGGACCCCCCTCTGAAAAGCGAGGAGAGAGGCTGGGTTCCGGGGTTTCATGCGGAGCTCTGCCGCCAGGGGGCGAGCCCTTCGCTGTTTGTCCGGGCGGCCTTCGACTTCACTCGGGCGAATACCACCTATGACGGCTCCACTCAAGATTCGTTAGGCAACATCTCTCCCTACCTGGGCACCACCCAGAACACCCTCCTGAACGCCTCCGGGGTGATCGGCCTCACCTTTTTGAGCCTCTCCAATCCTCCGAGGGTCCTAACCGCCTACACGGGAATCGGTTACCGATACTGGGAGCGGACAGTGGCGGGGACCTACCAGGAGCATTACGCCTGGAGATATGCCCCGGTGGGGCTGCGGGCGGATTACCGCCTGAGCAGCGAGTTCAGCGGGGCAGTGGACGCCTCGGCCCGGATCATGTTCGGCGGGACGATCGATGTCTTCCTCTCCGAGTTATCCAATGGCTGGAGCGACCTGCATTTGACCCTCGGCAACCGGCCCGGCTTCCGGGTCGAAGCCCCGCTGTACTATCAGCATTGGATCGTCACCCCGTGGTACGAGTATTCGGCTATCGGCCAGAGCAACACAGAAAGGATATATTTTCAAGATGGAACCCCGACCCGATACGAAGGATACGAACCGACCAGCACCACCCACCAGTTCGGAGTGAACATCGGGGCGAGGATTACGTTTTAGGCGCCCGCAAAAGGGGACAGGGCTGATCGGACCTCCGGGAACCCTTCCCTGATGAATGATGTTGCTATAGAAAGATATCAACCCCAATGAGGAGAAAATCTAATGTTATCGAAATGGTTTAAGGGGGCAAAAGAACTGGCTCCCTTTGTTCTCAGGATGGCTCTGGGCGTTATCTTTCTGGCTCATGGGAGCCAGAAGCTGTTCGGGGCTTTCGGGGGACAAGGAATGGCGGGTGTGGTCGGAATGATGAAAAATTTAAATGTCAACCCACCCGTGGTGTGGGCTTGGGTCGTCACCCTGACGGAATTCCTTGGAGGGCTGGGAGTCCTTTTCGGACTCCTGACTCGCTGGGCGGCCCTAGGCTTGGCCGTGAACATGGCCGTGGCCATCGCCTTGGTCCACTGGAAGCACGGGCTTTTCTCCGGCGGGGGTGGTTTTGAATACCCCATGGCTCTGTTCGGGATGAGCCTCGCGCTCTTGTTCTGGGGGCCGGGGAAGGCATCCATCGAGGGAGTGTTCGGGAAGGAATTAAGTTAATCAAAAGAATCCGGGGAAAAGGCGTCCCACCAACGGGCGGGGCGTCTTTTTTAATTTTAAGGCTTTTTCTCCACAAAAGGGTTTGACAAATCCTCTTAATTGCAATATAATAAAAGGCTATGATTCGGAGCATGACGGGATACGGAAAAGCGGAAAAGGTCGCGAACGGATACTCAGTCTCAATCGAGGTTCGTTCGGTGAACCAAAGGTTTCTGGAAATTTCTGCCCGATTGCCCAGGGTATTGGCCGGAGCGGAAGCGCGGGTCAAAGATCTGGTCCAGTCCCGGGTGAAGCGGGGACATATCTCGGTCACTGTCTCACTGGAAGGCGGTGATGAAGGTGGGGGTGTTCTACGAGTGGACGAGGGAGCGGCGGCGGCCTATCTCCGCATCCTGCGGAGGCTTAAAAGGAAACATCACTTGAAGGGGGAGACGGACCTTCAGCTATTGGCCGGGCTTCCCAACCTCTTTCATGAAGAGCGAAATCCTCTGTCCCAGGACGCAGCCTGGAAGCGGGTGAGGCCGGCTTTCGATAGGGCCATCGAGGACATGGTCCGGATGCGAGCCAAAGAAGGAGGGAAGATCGCCCAGGACCTTAACCAGCGTATCAAAGCGGTCTTGAGGGTTGTCACTGCCATCGAGAAGCGCGCACCCGTTCGGGTTAGCGAGGCCAAGGAAAGGCTGACGAAGCGGATCACCAGTCTGCTCGGAGAGGGGCGCTTTGCTGAGGAAAAGGTGGTCGCCGAGGCCGCACTTTTGGCGGATAAATGTGACATAGCCGAGGAGTGCCAACGCCTGAGGAGCCACTGCACCCAGTTCGCGGACTACCTGCGGAGCGAGGAGCCGGTGGGAAGGCGGCTGGATTTCCTGCTCCAGGAGATGAATCGGGAGGCGAACACCATCGGGTCCAAGGCCAACGATGCCGGGATCGCCCAGCAGGTCGTTCAGGCCAAGGAGGAGATCGAGCGCGCCAGGGAGCAGGTTCAGAATGTGGAATAGTCGGAGGCAGTCCTTCTTGATTGTGGTCTCGGCCCCCTCGGGAGCGGGAAAGACCTCGCTCTGCCGGGAGGTGGCCAAGCGCATTCCCAGACTGCATTACGGGGTTTCGGCCACCACCCGGGCCCGCAGGGCCGGGGAACGGAACGGGCGGGATTACCTGTTCCTGTCTTCCGAGGAATTCGGAGAATGGATCCGCAAGAGGCAGCTAGTGGAGTGGGCGAAAGTCCACGGGAATTTCTACGGGACCCCACGGGAAGAGTTGGACGGCTGGCTAACCAAAGGTTACGATGTGATATTAGACGTGGACGTCCAGGGGGGGAGGAGCCTCAAGAAGCTTTTCCCCCAAGGCGTGTTCGTGTTTGTGGTGGCGCCATCCCTGGCGGCCTACCGCACCCGGCTCTGCAAACGGGGGGTGGATTCTCCAGAGGTCATCGCCCATCGGATGGAGGACGCCCGCCGTGAGCTTGCGGCTTGGCGGAAGTACGACTACCTCATCGTGAACGAGGACTTGGCCCAGGCCACCTCAGAATTGGAAGCGATCGTCCGCGTCGAGCGGCTCAGGACCTTCCGCACTTAAGAGCGGTCGCGGAGCAAACCACGATAACCAGGCGCTGAAACGTCAAAGGAGGCCTTAAATTGTCCATGACTTTCATGCCGATCGAAGTCATAACCAAGAAGGTTCTTAATAAGTACCAGGCGGTGATGGTCGCCGCGAAAGAAGCCCGGCGGATCAACAAGATTCCCAAGGAGGAGCGCGGCGAAGATGAGAACAAGAGGGTTACGACCCTGGCCCTGAGGAGGCTCGCCGAGGGAAAGATATCGTTTACCTTAGATGGAGAGAAAGCTGAAAAACGATAAGCCCCTAGCGGGCCGGACCCTTGTCTTAGGCCTTTCCGGGAGCATCGCGGCCTATAAGGCTTGCGAGCTGGCGAACCAGCTCGTGAAATTAGGCGCGGAGGTCTGGCCCGTGATGACGGATGCGGCCGCGGAGCTTGTCGGCCCTCTTTCCTTGGAGACGCTCACTGGCCATCCGGTGGCTCGGACGATGTTCGGACCGGGCCGAAGGAGGGCGCTGGAGCATATCGATCTTGCCGATGCGGCCGAGGTGGTGGTGGTCGCTCCAGCCACGGCCAACGTCATCGGCAAGGTGGCGAACGGGATCGCAGATGACCTTCTGTCCACGGTGATCATGGCGACCAAGGCGAAGGTGCTGTTCGCGCCAGCGATGAATGTTCACATGTGGCTGAACCCCATCGTCCAGGAGAACGTGGAACGGCTCAAGTCCAAGGGGTGTCTTTTTGTGGAGCCTGGGGAAGGACCCTTGGCCTGCGGCTATGAGGGCAAGGGCCGGATGGCGGAGCCCGGGGAGATCCTGAAGCTTCTACTGAAACTGCTTCTCATCAAGCGCGACCTGGAAGGGAAGACCCTTCTGATCACGGCAGGCCGAACTGAGGAGCCCCTGGATCCGGTGAGATTTCTCTCCAACCGATCCAGCGGAAGAATGGGGTATGCCCTGGCAAGGGCTGCTCATGAACGGGGAGCCTGGGTCATTTTGGTCACGGGTCCGGCTTCGGTTTCTCCTCCGGGAGGAGTAGAAATCTGCCAGGTGCAAACCGCCGAGGAGATGAAACAGAAGGTGCTCAGCCGCTTTCCAAAGGCAAACGCCCTGCTCATGGTCGCAGCCGTGGCCGATTTCCGCCCCCGGCAGTCAGCTCGGGAAAAGATAAAGAAAGAAGGGGCGGGATTGACCTTGGCATTGGAGAGAACGCCGGACATCCTTTCCTTAGTAGCTAAGAAAAGAAAGGTCGGACAGAGGATCGTGGGGTTCGCCCTGGAGACCCAGAACGGCCTGGCCAACGCCCGGAGAAAGCTTGGGGAAAAGAAGCTGGATCTGGTGGTTCTCAACTCCCCCGCGGCCTTTGGCTCCGAGACCAACAAGGTAACGCTCATAGACAGAAAGGGAAGCGAACCTCTTTCTGAGATGAGCAAGGGCCTTGTGGCCGAGCAGATCATGGACCGGCTGGCGAGAATGCTTGCAGGATGAGGCCCGAAGAACAAGCGATCCTAGATCTGGCCAAGGCTTATTTCCGCCAGCTCGCGGAGCAAGGGGAACGTGAGATCTGGGTTGCAAAGGGAGACCTTTTGAGCCCGATGGTTCGATCCGAGAACGAGAGAAGTATTCTGGAGAAGCAAGCAACGCCGGAGGTCCTCAGGGAGTCCGCTCCAGCATACGGCGATTCCCGCGAGCAGGCCCTCAAAGCCTATTATCAGGAGATCAAGGACTGCCGGAAATGCCCACTTAGGCGGACGCGGAAAAAGTTTGTGTTCGGAGAGGGGAATCCCATGGCCAAGCTGGTCTTCATCGGAGAGGCCCCCGGCTCGGACGAGGACCTAGAGGGACGTCCCTTCGTGGGCGCGGCCGGGAAGCTTTTGACCCGCATCATCGAGAACGGGCTCCAAATGCGACGCGAAGAAGTCTTCATCGCCAACATCCTGAAGTGCCGACCGCCCGGCAACCGAAATCCCCTGCCCGGCGAGATCGAACAGTGCGAGCCCCATCTTATCCGCCAGCTTGCGATCATCCAGCCCAGGATCATCTGCGCCCTGGGAACCTTCGCGGCCCAAACCCTGCTCCGAACCAAGATATCCATATCCTCTCTCCGGGGGCAGGTCCATTATTACCAGGATATCAAAGTGATCCCCACCTACCATCCGGCGGCGCTTTTGCGCAACCCGAGTTGGAAGCGATCCGTCTGGGAGGACATCCAACTTCTGAAGCGGGAGTATACCCGCGAAGTCCAGAGAGACCCTCAGGAGCCTTAAAGCGCAACCGTTCATGGCCCAGTCTGCATCCTCCCTCGAGCGTATCCCCCCCCAATCCTTGGAAGCCGAAATGGCCGTTTTGGGGGCGATGCTCATGGAGAAGGAGGCGGTCGGAGCCGCCATCGAGGCCTTGGGGACCCAGAAAGTTTTTTATGACCAGGCTCATCAAAAGATCTTCGAGGCCTTAGTCAGCCTATATGAAAGTGACCAGGCTGTAGACCTTCTGACCCTGAGCGAGGAGTTGCTCAAGCGTAAGCAGTTGGAGGGAGTGGGGGGGAGAGCCTACCTGGCCTCGCTGATGGAGAGCGTCCCGACCGCGGCCCACATTGGGCAGTACACTAAGGTCGTGTTGGAGAAGTATGTGCTCCGCAGCCTCATCTCAACGGCCACCCAGATCATCGCCCAGAGTTACGAAGGCAGCCAGCCCATGGAAGATCTCCTCGACCGGGCCGAGCAGGCGATTTTCGGAATCAAAGAATCCAGGCTCCACCAGGGATTTTACCCCATTAAAGCCATCCTGGATGAAACCTTGGATAACTTGGAGAAGTTGCACGAGAACAAGCGGTTGGTGACGGGCCTGGAGACCGGGTTCATCGAATTCGATCTCCGGACCGCTGGGCTCCAACCAGCGGATTTCATCGTAATTGCCGGAAGACCCTCTACCGGCAAGACGAGCTTTGCCCTGAACATCGCCCAGCATGCAACAGTCAAAAACAAGGTTCCTGTGGCATTCTTCAGCCTGGAGATGCACCGCAGCCAGATCGTTCAACGCCTGCTTTGCGCTCTGGCCAGGGTCCGGGGGACCGCCATCCGCACCGGGTACCTTGAAAAGCGGGAATGGCTGAATCTGACTGAGGCCGCAGGGGTACTGGCCGAAGCTCCGATGTTCATCGATGACAGCGCAACCCTGAATCACTTGGAGATCCGCGCCAAGGCCAGGCGTCTGAAGGCCGAGGTGGCCAACCTGGGTTTGGTCGTTGTGGACTACCTGCAGCTCGTTCAGGGGCCTAGGGGTGCTGAGAACCGCCAGCAGGAGATCTCTGCGGTCAGCCGATCCTTCAAGGCCTTGGCGAAAGAGCTTTCCATCCCGGTCGTGGCCATCTCCCAGCTTTCCCGGGATGTAGAGAAGCGGGGCCGGGGCAGCCGGCCCGTGCTCTCTGACCTGAGGGAATCGGGCGCCATCGAGCAGGACGCGGACATGGTGGTCTTCCTGCATTCCAGCAAAGAGGAGCGAAAAGAATTCGAGGAGACTCTCCCCCCCTCGGATTCCGAAAACGAGTATAAATGCATCATTGCGAAACAGAGAAATGGACCTACCGGGGATTTTGATCTCCTTTTCTTCGGTGAGCATTTTCAATTCCGCGACCCAGATCGGGCGCATGCCGACGATGATCGTAATGGGCGCTGAGGCCGAGGAGGGAGGGCCTCCGGCGTGAGGGCTTACCTGGCTGTCTTCGGCGATCAGGTTTACGACAGCCTGTCTTACGTAGGGGGGGTGTTTGTTTTATTGGGGCGGATTTACGCCGCCCTGCCTTCCCTGTTCAAGCGCTTCAAGCTCTCCGTGGAGCAGATGAGCACGATTGGGGTAAACTCCCTGCCCCTGGTTGCCTTCACCTCGGTGTTCACCGGGATGGTGACCTCGATCCAGGCGTTGTATCAGTTGGCCGGGAAGACCCCGCTCATTTATCTGGGCTACGGAGTCTGCAAAGCCGTGATCATCGAGCTCGGCCCGGTTCTCACGGCCCTGGTGGTGGCCGGACGGGTGGGAGCCTCCATTTCGGCGGAGCTGGGCACGATGCGCGTGACGGAGCAGATCGACGCCATGGAAAGCCTGGCCCTCGATCCCATTGAATTCTTAGTGTTGCCCCGCTTTGTGGCCGCGGCGGTCATGCTTCCGGTCTTGGTCGTGTTCGCCGACTTCGTGGCCATCTCCAGCGGCGGTTTGATCGCGGTTCTCACCATGCGTGTGGAGCCCCAGGTCTATCTGGACGGCTTGAGGCTCTACTTCGTGATGCGAGATGTCTGGGGGGGGCTCCTTAAGTCCGTGGTCTTCGGAATGATCATCTCCACGATGGGCTGTTACCATGGGTTTACAGCTGGGGGCGGAGCCGAGGGCGTGGGCCGGGCCACGACCCGGACCGTGGTCGCCTCCTCCCTCCTGATCCTGGTTTGCGATTACATCGTAGCCACCACGGTCTTCCGGACATGATCCAGATTCGAGACCTGTACAAGTCCTTCCGGAAAGAGAAGGTCCTCCAGGGGGTCAACTTGGATGTCCGGGCCGGGGAGACGATGGTGATCATCGGGCGGAGTGGCTGCGGCAAGAGCGTGCTCCTCAAGCACATCATCGGGCTGATGAGGCCGGATGAGGGAAAGGTCACGGTGGACGGCGAGGACGTGGGGGCCCTGGGCACGGCCAGCCTGAAGGAGCTGCGCAAGCGTTTCGGGATGCTTTTCCAGAGCGCAGCCCTGTTCGATTCCCTGACCGTGGGCGAGAACGTGGCCCTGGCCCTGCGGGAGCATCGCCGGATGAATAACGGCAAGGTGGATGAGATTGTGGCCCGGAAGCTCAAATTGGTCGGATTAGAGGGGATCGAGTCCAAGAAGCCGGCCGAGCTCTCCGGAGGGATGAAGAAACGCGTGGGCTTGGCCCGGGCCATTGCCATGGACCCGCAGTACGTCCTCTACGACGAGCCCACCACCGGACTGGACCCGATCATGGCGGACAAGATCAACGAGCTCATCCGTCAGTTGCAGAAGGATCTCGGCATCACCTCCATTGCCGTGACCCACGACATGCAGAGCGCCTACAAGATTGCGGACCGGATCGCCATGCTCTACGAAGGCAGGATCATCTTCCTGGGCTCGCCCCAGGAGATCCAGGCCTCCAAGGATCCCATCGTGCAGCAGTTCATCAGGGGAGAATCCTCAGGGCCGATCGAAGCGGGTTGAGGGGCCTCCTTATTCCGGCATTCCATCCTGTCAGAACGATACCACATATAAAAATAATGAGGACTCATGGTCGAGCGTGGCAGCGAAGTTAAAGTCGGGGCGGTGGTGGTGATCGCGATCCTGATCGCGGGGTTCGGGGTCTCCTGGCTCTCCGAAGCCCGGTTCAAGGGCCAGCATTACGAGGTGAAAGCCTATTTTCATGATATCGGAGGCTTGCGGGAGGGGGATCCGGTCACGGTCCTTGGGATCCGCAAGGGCAAGGTCCAGGGCATCCATCTGGTCGGGGACAAGATCGAGGTCGCGATGTTGCTTGAAAAGGACGTCCACCTCAAAAAGGACGTCCAGGCCTTCATCATGGACGTCGGCATGATGGGCGACAAGCGCATGTATCTCAACCCGGGCTCCAGCCCGGACCCTTTGCCTTCAGGCCAGCCTATTCAGGGGACGCTCTCCGTGGGGATCACCGAGACCATCGCCCGTTTCGGGATGGTCGCGGTCCGGGCCGAGGAAATCCTGGCCACGCTCCAGGAGAAGGTGGTCTCTGAGGAGAACGTGAAGGCGATTCGCACCTCCCTGGATAACCTCCAGGCGGCGACCACGGGCCTGCGCAAATTAGTGGATGAGAACCAGGGCGACATCAAGGCATCGGTCAAGGACTTCCGCGTCGCCTCCGGGGAGATGCGCAAGATATCCGAGACCAGCCAGCCCCGCATCGAGGCGACCCTGACCCGCCTGGAGACCGCCTCGTCCCGTCTGGACTCCTTGATGGCCAAGGCCCAGAGCGACAAGGGAACGGTAGGAAAGATGCTGAACGACAAGACGCTTTACGAGGACATGAAGCGAACCGCGGCCGACATGGATGACCTGGTCAAGGATGTGAAGGCCAATCCCAAGAAGTACTTCACGCTCACGGTGTTCGGCAAGTAAGCCGTTTCCCCGGATGAAAGCCCAAACCGGTAAGACCCGTTTTGTCTGCCAGCAGTGCGGTCACGACTCCCAGAAGTGGCTGGGCAAGTGTCCGGCCTGTGGCGGATGGAACACCTTTGCCGAGGAGGTCCTCCGGCCCGAGAAGCGTTCCGCCCGGGCCTCGGCGGGAGGGTACGCCGAACCCAAGCGTCTCTCCGAGATCACGTCCTCTTCTGCCCAGAGGCTTCGGACTGGGATTGGGGAGCTGGACCGGGTCCTCGGAGGAGGCATCGTCCCCGGTTCCCTGGTTTTGATCGGAGGCGATCCGGGCATCGGGAAGTCCACCCTGACGCTGCAGTTAGGGGAGCAGGTAGCCAAACAGGGTGAGCTCACCCTGTACGTTTCGGGAGAGGAATCCCTGGAGCAGACCAAGCTCAGGGCTTCCCGCCTAGGGGCCGCCTCGGAGAACCTCTACGTGATGGCCGAGACCGACCTGGAGGCGGTCAAGGAGCAGGTCCAGAGGCTTTCCCCCCGGGCCTTGATCGTGGATTCCATCCAGACCATGTTCCGGCCGGATCTGGCCTCCAGCCCGGGCAGCGTGAGCCAGGTCCGTGAATGCGGGGCCGATCTCCTGCGCATCGCCAAGTCCCAGCGCGTGGCGACCTTCCTGGTCGGCCATGTGACCAAGGACGGAAGCCTGGCCGGGCCGAGGACCCTGGAGCATATCGTGGACACGGTCTTATATTTCGAAGGGGACAGGCATCAGGCCTACCGCATCCTGCGGGCCGTGAAAAACCGTTTCGGAGCCACGGATGAGATCGGGGTTTTCGAGATGACCGGGGAGGGCTTGTCCGGAGTGGAGAACCCCTCCCAGATATTTCTGTCGGATCGCTCTTCGGAGACCGGAGGATCGGCCGTGGTCTGCGCCCTGGAAGGGACCCGGCCTCTTTTGGTGGAGGTTCAGGCCCTGGTTGCTCCCGCGAACTACGGGGTTCCCCAGCGGGTGGCCAACGGCGTGGACTATCGCCGCCTGACCATGCTCCTAGCCGTGCTCGAGCGGCGGGCTGGGATCACCGTCGGCATGCAGGACGTGTTCGTGAATGCCGCTGGGGGGGTCCGCCTGGAGGATCCTGGCGTGGACCTGGGCGTTCTCGCGGCCGTGGCTTCAAGCGCCAAAGACAAGCTCATTCGCAGGGGGGCCGTGGCCATCGGGGAGGTGGGGCTGGGCGGGGAAGTCCGCCCGGTCAGCCAGAGCGAAGGCAGGCTTCGGGAGGTGCGGAAATTAGGCTTCAGCGTTTGTGTGATGGCGGATTCCAAACGGACCGGCTCGGTTCCCAAAGGGCTGGAGGTGATCCCGGTCCGAGATATTCGCCAAGCTTTGTCCGCGCTCCTTTAGAGGGCTCCACCCTTGCCAAATTCTTCGAAAAAGAGTATAATTATCTTATACATGAGCAGGGGTTTGTGTCGCTTAAAAATATGAATGAAAGGAGGTGAACAAAGGGAGGCTTTTATGTTTTTTATCTTATGTTACATGGGAAAGGAGGTGACAACAAGCCGTGATTATTGCGGTGAGGATATTTCTGATTCTATTATGCGGACTGATCGGATATCTTCTCGGATTCAACTTCGGCGGTGCCAAACTCATCTGGAGCAGTCTCGGGGCGGTCTTGGGTGTGCTCTTGGCCGGGTCCATTTTAGGGATCCTGTGGATCGAGGGTCGGTCCCGGGTGGGAGGAAAGGTGTCCCGTCCCAAAGCGACCCCCCGGGCCGGAGTGGACAAGATTCTGGATACCAGCGTCATCATTGATGGCCGGATTGGGGAGATCTGCCAGAGCGGGTTTATTGAGGGGAATCTCCTCCTCCCGAAATTCATCCTACGGGAACTTCAATACATCGCCGACTCTCCGGACCCGCTTCGGCGGGCAAAGGGCCGAAGGGGGCTGGACGTCCTGGCTCAACTTCAGCAGAACCGGCTGGTAAGCGTGCAGATTGATGATACCGAGTTCCCGGAGATCAAGGAAGTAGATGCCAAGCTGGTGAAGATGGCCGAAACCCAGAGGGCCAAGATTATCACCAATGATTTCAATCTGAACAAGGTGGCTGCCCTCCATGGGGTTCCGGTTTTAAACCTCAACGATCTGGCCAATGCCCTGCGCCCGATCTTTCTGCCGGGCGAAGAGCTCTCGATTTATCTCGTCAAACGTGGGACCGGCCCTAATCAGGGGGTTGGGTATCTGGAGGACGGCACGATGGTGGTGGTGGACGATGGCGCTACCAAACTCGGCCGGACTTTGGACGTGCAAGTAACCAGCACGATTCAGACTTCAGCAGGAAGGATGGTGTTTGCCAAGATCAAAACGAGATAAGGCCGGCGCCAGGATGAGGACGGTTGCCCTGGTGGTGGGCGGTGGGCGCGGCGCGCGGATTGGGGGGAGCCTTCCCAAACAGTTTCTTCGTTTGGGGGGGTGCCCCCTTCTCGTTCACGCCCTCGCTCCCTTCCAGCGATCCTCGCGCATCTCGGAGATCGCCCTGGTGGTGCCCAGGGGATTCACGCCTCGGGCCCGGCAGTTGGTTCATCGTCACGGGCTCAGCAAAGTGAAGCAGATTGTGGTGGGAGGGAGAGAGCGGCAGGATTCGGTCCTCCTCGGGCTCCGGGCGCTTCCTCTGGATACGGCGATCGTCCTGATCCATGATGCCGCACGTCCCTGTGTGAGCCAGCATCTCATTGAGGGTTCGATAGACTTGGCGAAGGCCAAGGGGGAGGGTATCCTGGTGGCGATTCCGTTGACCGATACCCTGAAGAGGGTGGAAGGTGAAAGGGTCATCGCCACGCTCGACCGGGCCTTTTTTTGGCGGGCCCAGACGCCCCAGGCCTTTCCCTACCTAGCAATCCTTGCGGCCTATGAACAGGCGGTCCGCCTGAGCTTTCGGGCCACGGACGACTCCGCGGTTTTCCAATGGGCCGGGGGCAGGGTTCGCGTTCTCCGCGGAGAGGAAACGAACCTCAAGGTCACAACCCAGCAGGACCTGCTCTTGGCCCACGCCCTTCTCAAAACAGACTCCTGATCATCGGAGAGAATGCGATGAACCTTTCTTCTTCCTTTCTTGGTGCTCATCTGCGCATCGGACTGGGCTACGACATTCACCCCTTGGTCAAGGGCCGCCCCCTCATTCTGGGAGGTGTCCGCGTTCCTTTTGCCCAGGGACTTTCCGGCCACTCCGACGCCGATGTGATCTCCCACGCCATCGCGGATTCCCTGCTCGGGGCCGCGGCCCTGGGGGATATCGGCACGCACTTTCCCAACGATGACCCGGTCTGGAAGGGAGCCGATAGTCTGTTCCTCTTGCAGCTTGTGCTGAACAAGATCAAGAGGGCAGGGCTCATTCCCGCCAATGTAGATGCCACCTTGATCGCCGAGAAACCAAAGATTGCCTCTCACGTCAAAGCGATGCGCACAAACATCGCCCGGGCTCTCAGCCTTCCCCTATGGGCTGTATCCGTCAAGGCCACGACCAACGAAGGCCTGGGCGCCCTGGGCCGGGGCCAGGGCATGGCCTGCCTGGCCGTGGCCTTGTTGCAAGAAAAAGTGAGAAAGTGATAAGGATGTAAAGGTGATAAGGAAATATAAATTCGAAAGGCTGAAACTTTTAGCTTTTCACTTTTTCACCTTTTCGCCTGCACCCCGTTTCGCTTTCTGATGTCACAAAGTCTCCTCCTTACCCTCTTCCAACCTCCCTACCTCTACCCCGTGCTATTCACCTCGGCCCTCTTGGAAAGCCTGTTTCCTCCTTGGCCCTCGGATGTGGTGACTTTGTACGGGGCTTACCTTGTAGGCCGGGGAAAGGTAAGCCTCGGTTTGGCTTTTCTCGCCGTGGTCACGGGAAGCCTTCTGGGGGTAATGGTGCTCTATTACTTGGGGAGGGCGAAGGGAAGGAGCCTTTTCAGAAAAGGAAGAAAAATATTTTCCCTGGAACGCCTTCGTGGGGTGGAAAAACTTTTCGCTCGTCACGGTCTCTGGATCCTCGCCGTAAACCGATTCCTGGCTGGGGTTCGGGCCATTATTTTTTTGGTCTCCGGGGTGGCGGATATGCCGCCGGGCAAGGTCTGGGGCTTGGGCGCGGTGAGCATCGTGATCTGGAACGCCCTTTTGTTCTGGCTGGGGGCACTCTTCGGCTTGGAGTCCCAAGGCCTGGTCAAACGCATCGTCTGGATTGCGACCACTCTGTTCGTGATCGGGTGCGGATGGCTTTATCTTAACATCAAAGTTCGTCGTGAGATGAAGGCGGATTAATGGAATTTCTGTTCCTCGGGCTTCCCCTGTCTGTTTTAGCCGCTGCTGTTCCCACGATTTTTTACGTGCTCCTGATCAGCTGGTTCGACCGTTACGAAAAGGAACCTTGGTTGCTTCTTTTTGTTGCCTTCCTTTGGGGGAGCGTAGGCAGCTTGATCCTCTCGATTCTCGTCGAACTGATTCTGGGCATGCCGATTAGCCTCTTGGGTGGGAGCTTGGCCAGCATCTTAGGCTCTAGCCTCTTAGCTCCGGTCACTGAGGAAGTCTCCAAGGGGCTGATGGTCCTTCTCTTCTTCGTGTTCGCCCACCGCGAGTTTGACGACCTCATGGACGGCATCATCTACGGCGCGATCATTGGGGCCGGGTTCGCGATGAGCGAGAACGTTCTCTATTTCCTGAACAAGTTCTCCGAAGGCGGCCTGGGCGCGTTAGGAGCCCTGGTGGTGATGCGGACCGGAGTCTTCGGACTCTCCCACTCCCTGTACACTGGCATCACCGGGGCCGGGTTCGGGCTTATCCGTTATTCCCAAAAGGGAACGGCCAAGGTCGGCTTTCCTCTTCTTTTTCTGGGCCTGAGCATCACCGTGCACGCCACTCACAACCTCTTCATCGAGCTTACCCGTTATCAGTCCTGGGCTTTTCTGGTCTCGATCGTGAGCGACTGGAGCTGGCTCCTGGTGCTCTTCGTGTTGGCGATTCTGGCCATGCGTCAGGAGAAGCGCTGGATCCAGAGGGAGCTCGAGACCGAGGTGGAATTGGGAACCCTGAGTCAAGCCGAGTATGAGGTGATCGAGTCTTACCGGAAGCGCCTCGCACATCGAGTTCGGCGTTTCGTGGATGATGGCTTCGGAGCCTATTGGAGGATCGGCAGTTTCTATCAGCTGACCACGGAGCTGGCCTTTAAACGCCACGAGATGGCCGCTATGGGGAACGAGGAGGGACATTCCGCGGAGATCCAGCTCTTGCGAAAGCGTATCGGGGAAATAAGGGCGAGACTTTAGAAATGGATGATTTTAAATTTAGCAGTTATCATTTTAACGTAGAGCTTTAGTTAGAGTATGATCGATCACATCTTAGCTCCGATAGCCACTTGGGTGGTAGGCTTCGTCTCCTCTTGGGGCTACCCCGCCGTGGTGATCTGCATGACCATCGAGAGCGCCTGCATTCCCCTGCCCTCAGAGATCATCATGCCGTTCTCGGGGTATCTCGTGTCCATTGGCCGATTCAGCATCTGGGGGGTGGCCGCTGCCGGGGCCTTCGGAAACCTGATCGGCGGGGGGATCACCTACTGGCTGGGGGTCTGGGGCGGGAGGCCTTTCTTCGAGCGCTATGGCCGCTATGTGCTGATCTCCCAAAAAGACCTGGACCGTGCGGATCGCTGGTTTGCACGATTCGGGGAGTGGTCTATTCTCCTTACCCGCAACTTGCCTATCATCCGCACCTTCATCTCCCTTCCCGCCGGGGTGGCGAGGATGAACTGGGTCAGGTTTGCGCTCTTCACCTTCTTCGGCTCCCTGCCTTGGTGCTTCGCGCTCGCCTTCATCGGCAAGACCCTCGGGGAGCACTGGGAAAGCGTTCGGGTTTACTTTCGCAAGGCGGACATCGCCATCGCTGTCGTGCTGGTCGTGATCATCGGACTTTGGGTTTATCGCCATGTGAAGGAAACGAGGGAGTGAGTCTCAGGGACAATGAGACAATGAATCTTTCCTCAGTCATCGCCCTTCATTTCGGCCATCCTTTCTCTGGCTCTTGACTTTTGGCTCGCAAATCTGGTATCCTGCTTTTGAGGTAATGTCACCTTAAAAGGAGGGGCGACAGTGGCAGCGAAGAAAAGGATCTTAGTCGTGGAGGATGAATCCACGGTCCTGGACGTTCTGGAGGAGATCCTGACACAGGCCGGGTATGAGGTGATTCGGGCCGTGGATGGTGAGGAGGCGGTCTTTCGGGCCCAGGGACATCCCGAGATGCCGGATCTGATTCTGGCAGACATCATGATGCCCAAGATGGATGGGTTTGAGATGCGCTCCGCGCTTAAGGCAGACAAGGCCACCCGGGGCATTCCGGTCATCTTCATCACCGCGAAGGCCAACGACCGGGACAAAGCCATGGGCCTGGGCCTGGGGGCACTGCGCTACATCGTCAAGCCTTTCACCAAGGACCAGGTCCTGGAGGCCGTTCGCCTGGCGTTCTCGGACTTGGAGGAGCGGAGCCGCCTGGTAGCGTTCAAGGGCCGGAAGCACTCCGGTAGCCTCAAGGAAACCTCGGTGCACAGCCTGGTGGAGCTTTTCACGGTGAACGCGTGGAGCGGGAAGGCCCTGCTCCACTCCGGGGAGGATGAGGGGGTTTTGAAGTTCGAGAAGGGTGAGATCAAGGAGGCCAACGTGGGCCGGGGCAACAACTGGATGGCCCTGGAGCAGATGCTCTCCTGGAAAGATGGGACCTTCGAGATGGAGCGGTCTTAGGACGCGGGATTTGGGGGCCGGGAAAAGAAGGACGATGGTTAATCCCGACCCTCTGGGTCGGGATTAAACTTAAAGGAGCAGAGACTATGGGCATGATGGAAGATATCGGAGAAACGGCCGGGGTCATTTGGAAGACCCTTTCGGAAAAAGGGGAGATGCCGATCACCAGGCTCCGCCAGGCCAGCGCTCTGGGTCCGACCCTGTACCTCATAGGCCTGGGCTGGCTGGCCCGGGAGGGCAAGGTCGCGTTCCGCAGCGAGGAGAACAAGACCATCGTGAGCCTGGTCGAGAAGGCCTGAAAAAGCGAATTTTCATTTAGCATGGACCGTTTGACATCGCTTATTCAATGAATCGGTTTGATAAAAGCGTCTTCACCCACCTGATGCTCCTCTTGCTCCTCGCCGGAGCAAGCGGGGCGGACTCTCTGAACGTGCGGAGGCTCGGCTCCCTGGACACCCCGGACTTCGCCCGCTCCGTGGCCGCGACCAAGCAAAACGCCTTCGTGGCGGATAACGGTGGGGGCCTACGGGCGATCGATGTCAGCGATCCCGGCAACCCCCAGGAGGTGGGCTATTACTACTCTGGAAACCTGGCTACAGGCGTGGTTCTGTTCGATACATTGGCCTACGTGCCGGAGATCGAATGGGCGCTCTAGGGCCATTTCCGGGTCCTCTCGATTAACGACCCGGCCAACCTCTACCAGGTCGGAGAGTGCGGGCTTTCCGGGATGGGCCGGGGCGTGGCCTGCTCCGACGGCTTCGCCTACGTATCGGACGGGGGAAGCGGGCTTCAGGTCATCGATGTCTCGGATCCCGGTGCTCCACGGATCGTGGGCAACAGCCCGACTACAGGCTGGTTCGTCGGGGTGGCCTATGCCAGCAGCCGTGCCTATGTCGCAGCCTACGATGGAGGGCTCAGGGTGGTGGATGTCAGCCAGCCTGTGGACCCTTGGGAGATGGGAAGCAGTACCGGAGAATGGGTCTTCGGGGTTGCGGTCAGCGGGACGATAGCTTATCTCGCGGACAGCACCGCAGGCCTGAGGGTTGTGGACGTGAGCAATCCGGCCCAACCTCGGGAGGTCGGGAGGCTCATCGTTCAGGGCGAGCCTCATGGGGTTGCGGTCAGGGACAGCCTGGTTTATGTCGCTTCCGGAAGCCGAGGCCTGAGGGTGGTGGATGTCCGGGACCCGGCCCGGCCCTTGGAGGTGGGCTTCTACGATACACCGGGGTATTCCATGGGCGTGGAGTTGGCCGGGAATTACATCTATGTAGCGGACGGAGACGCCGGGCTCTCGATTCTGGAATATTATGGGACGTTGGGGGTTTCAGAGGGGGATGGTGTTTCAAGGGACAGGGGTTCGAAGGCGCATCTCTGGCCCAACCCGATGCAGGCGGCCTGCGAGCTCCGCTGGGAGGGGAAAAGGACCTGTCGGATTTACGACATCGCCGGACGGAGGATTCGCGAGCTTACCGGTGATTGCGGTGCCCGTTGGAACGGCCGGGACGAGGCTGGTGCTCGTGTCAAAGCGGGGGTTTATATCCTGAGATTGGAGAGCTATCAATCCTCTAAAATAGTGGTGCTGAATCCATGAAGGCTTATATTTGTGTTTTATCTTTAGTTCACGGTCTACAGTCCACAGTCCATCGTCTCCGTTTCGTCTTTTTCTCTCTTATGGCTTCTCTCTGTTTTCTTCTTATTTTCACGAGCTGCGCCAAGAAGGCACCGGAGGTGAAACGTCTTCCAGCTTTCGCACATCTGACCTATGTGAAAGGCGGGGTGACGGTGACCCGTGCGGGAAGGGGCTTTCCGGGCACGGACACGACCGCGCTTTCCGAGCTGGACGTGGTGGAGACCGGACCGAAGGCCAAGGCCGAGGTGGCTTTCGACAGCACAACCTTTGCCAAGCTGGACGAGGAAACGAAGGTGAGGCTGGATTCGCTGTATCTGGACCCGGATTCCGGGAACCGCAGGGTCCATCTGAACCTGGTCTCCGGGGAGGCCCTATCCAAGGTATCGGCCCTGGCTGGAAAATCGACTTACGAGGTCGAGTCTCCGACCGCGGTGATGGCGGTTCGCGGGACGCGGTTCCTGGTGGGTGTGGACAAGGACCAGGAGACCAAGGTGGTTGTCTTAGATGGTAAGGTGGGGGTGCGTCGTCCTAAGCGCAAGGAGCCGGAGGTCCTGCTGCCCTTCAAGACCAAGCTCCGGATCGGCAAGGGGACCCTCGAGCTCAAGCCCGAGGCCCTGGTTCCGAAAGACCTGGAGGATTTGGAGAAGAAATGGAAGTCCTGGGAGGACGAGAGGCAGCTCATGCAGAAGGGGCTGGGGGCATTGGGGATCAAGGCACCGATTTTAGAGAATAAGAAGGTGGAGGATGCGTTGCAGAAAGGCAAGGAGGCACAGAAGATATTGAAAGGTCTGGGGGTTGGGAAGGAGGAGAAGAAGAAACGGTAGGGTTTTCCTTAAGATATTTTTTGTAAGGCGCCCTTTCTTAGTAGCTTATCCCTGACCTCATGACCCATCCTTTGCCCCTTGACCCCTATCATTATTTTATGCTATTCTAATCTCTATGGTAATGCTCAAACGCGTCGTAGTGTTGGGCTCCCCGGGGTCTATCGGTAGCCAAACCCTGGGGGTGATCAGCCACCTCCCGCACCGTTTTGAAATGGCCGGGCTTTCGGCTTACTTCGATCAGGAGATGAGCCGGCTCTGCGAACAAGTGCGACGGTTCAAGCCCAAGGCCGCAGCTGTGCGGGATGAGAGGCAGGCCAGGCTGGTCCGCGAGAGCACCGGGCTCAAGAGGGTCTGGACAGGAGAGGAGGGTCTGGCCCGCCTAGCCGGGATGGAGGGCGCGGATATTGTGGTCAATGGTGTCTCTGGCGCCTCGGGCCTCATTCCCACGCTGGCTGCAATCAAAGCCGGAAAGCGTCTGGCCCTGGCGAACAAGGAGAGCCTGGTCGTGGCCGGGGAACTGGTCATGCCCCTGGTGAAGAAGCACCGGGCCGAGCTCATCCCGGTGGACAGCGAGCACTCCGCCATCTTCCAGTGCCTCAAAGGTGAGCCGAAGAGAAGCGTGAAACGCCTGATCCTGACGGCTTCGGGAGGTCCATTCCGCAAGGTGGGACTACGTCGTCTCAAGCATATTACCCCCGCCCACGCCCTCAGGCATCCCACCTGGAGCATGGGCAGGAAGATCACGATCGATTCCGCCACCCTGATGAACAAGGGGCTGGAAGTCATCGAGGCGCACTGGCTGTTCGGGTTGAGAGGGGAGCAAATTGATGTTCTCATTCATCCCCAGTCTATCATCCATTCCATGGTGGAGTTCCTGGACGGAGCGATCCTGGCCCAGGCCAGCCTGCCGGACATGAGGCTGCCCATCCAGTACGCCCTGACCTATCCCGAGCGTCTGCCCTCGCCGATAACGAGCTGCGATTTGAACAAGATCAAGCGGCTGACCTTCCACCCACCGAACCTCGTCAAGTTTCCCTGCCTGCGCCTGGCCTACGAAGCCCTGAAGGCTGGCGGGACGATGCCCGCGGTCCTGAATGCGGCCAACGAGGTCGCGGCCCAGGCCTTTCTGGACGAGCGCATCGGGTTCCACGAGATCCCCAAGGTCATCGCCCGGGCGATGCGCAAGCATCGCGTCGTCGCCCATCCCGAGCTGGAGGAGATCTTGGAGGCCGATCGCTGGGCCCGCGAAGTCGCCTTCCCAGACTGACCTCTCCTTGGACCCCAAAAAGATCCTGGTCATTCGCCTCTCCTCCCTGGGAGATGTGATGCTCACGACCCCGGTCCTGCGCGCCCTGCGCCAGAAATTTCCAAAGGCCGAGATCCACGTCGCAACTCGCACCGAATATGCCCCCTTAGTCTTTCCTTCGCCCTGGGTGAATCGGGTTCAGGCCCTGGACAGGAAAGGGGAGAAGGGTTTTATGACCTATCTCAAGGGCATACGCAAGGAGGGATACGACCTGGCGGTCGATTTGCACGCCACCTTGCGGAGCCGGATGATCGCCCAGGCTTCGGGAGCAGGAAAGGTCCTCCGCTATCGTAAGGCCGCGCTGGGAAGAAGAGCCCTGGTGACGTTCAAGGCCAAGAAAGCCTTTCAGCCCAAGCATGTGGTGGACCGGTACCTGGAGTGCCTTTTACCTTTTGGGATCGAAAAACCTTCCCGGCAACCGGAGATCGTCCTGGAAACGAGGGAGAAAACCTTCGGACGGCAGTTTTTAGGAGAAGGCAGCCCGTTCATCGCCCTCGTGCCAGGGGCGAAACATGCCACGAAGAGATGGCTCAAAGACGGCTTTGTGGAAGTCGGAAAAAGGCTCTGGCAGGAGGATGGGATCTCCTCCGCGGTGATCGGGGGTAAAGAAGAGAAGGTCTTGGCGGGCGAGGTCGCGGAAGGCATCGGGGAAGGGGCCAGGCCTGCCTTCGATTTGACCTTAAGACAGATGGCTTCAGTCCTGGCTTTATGTAAGGCGGTCGTCACCAACGACTCCGGTCCGATGCATTTGGCCACGGCCGTAGGCAAGCCTGTCCTGGCCCTGTTCGGGCCCACGGTGGAGGCCTTCGGGTTCTTTCCTTTGGGGGAGAGGAACGTCGTCCTCGAGAGAGACCTTCCCTGCCGGCCGTGCTCTTTGCACGGGACTGAGAAATGTCCGGAAGGGCATTTCAAGTGCATGAGGGAAATCACCGCGGGAGAGGTGTTGGGGGCGGTAAGAGGAGTTCTGGCTCGATGAAGGCGCCCCTTGAAAACATTAAAAAGATCCTCGTCAGGACCCCGAACTGGCTGGGGGACGCGGTGATGGCCCTGCCGGCCCTTGCAGCTCTGGAGAAGGCATATCCCAAAGCCTCCCTGACCCTTCTGGCACACCGCAGGGTGGCCGGGCTTTACGGGTTGGAAAAACGTGCGCAGGAAGCCATCGCCTACGACCCACAGGGGATTCACCGCGGGGTGAAGGGAACAGCTAGGCTGGTCAGGGACCTTAGAAAAAGACACTACGACCTGACCGTGGTCCTTCCCCATTCGTTCTCCTCGGCCTGGATTGACTTCCTCGCGCGGGCGAAGCAGCGCGTAGGTTATGCAACAGAGGGGCGGGGTAGGCTTCTCACGATCCGCGTACCTTTGCCCAAGGATTACAGAAAGAAGCACCTCGCAGAGAGTTACCTGGACCTGGTCCGGGAGCTGGGGATTGAGGTCAAAGCCTCAGTCCCACATTTAGCGCTGGACCCGGGAATCAAACGGGAGGGGGAGGTCTTCCTGCAAGAGGCGGGTATCCCCAGAGGCACAAAGCTCATCGGGCTCGGTCCCGGGGCCACCTACGGGGAGGCCAAACGCTGGGACCCCGAACGCTTCGCTGAGGTCGGGAAAAGGCTGGTGGCAAAGGGATATTGGCTCCTTCTCCTGGGGGTGAGAGAGGAAAAAGCTTTGTGCGACAAAATCAGGGAAGGCATCGGGGAGAAGACCGTCAATCTGGCCGGGAAGACGGATCTGCGGCTCCTGGCCGGGGTGCTTTCCCAATGCGCGGCCTTCGTGTCCAATGACACCGGGGTCATGCATTTGGCCTCAGCTTTGGGGCTTCCGGTCGTGGGCCTTTTCGGGTCCACGAGCCCGGAATGGACCCGGTCCCTGGGAAGGGCGAAAGTGATTTACAAGCATCCCTATTGCAGCCCGTGCTTCGCGCGCACCTGCCCGGACGGAAGCCGGAGGTGCTGGAAGGCCATCGGGGCAGACGAAGTGTTATCTGCTGTTGAGGAGTATCTAGCATGAATGAAAGAAAGGATGTAGCTGTTTTTTTGGACCGGGACGGAACGGTCAATATTGATTCTGGCTTCGTAGGAGACCCGAAGAGGGTTGAGCTCATTTCCAAAGTCGGTGAAGCGATCAAGATATTGAACGATGCAGGGATTCCGATATTCATCATATCGAACCAGTCTGGCGTTGGCAGGGGGTTGTATAGCCAAGAAGATGTGGAAGACGTTAATAGGGAGGTAGAAAGGCAGCTTCAAGCACAAGGTACTTACGTCCAAGATACAGATTTTTGCCCTCATGCCCCCTGGGAAAACTGCGAATGCCGTAAGCCTAAACCCGAAATGATTCGACGGGCAAAGAATAAATGGGCCCTGAACCTAGGACGCATCTATACTATCGGTGATAAACCTTCAGATATTGAATTGGCCCACAACGAAGGAGGTAAGGGCATCCTCGTCCTGACCGGAAAGACGAAACCCCCTGAGGAAATTGAATCCTGGCCTGTTCAGCCGGATTTCGTCGCTCGCGACCTTTTGGTTGCCGTGGAGTGGATACTGGAAGATATAAAAAAAGGATTCTGAAAGCCTTCCTCAGATAAAAAAATGGGGCGCACAGTGTGCGCCCCTCTGTGATTAGACCTCCTTCTTCTTCCACCTCCCGACCTTAAACCACAGAGCCATCAAGATGCCCTTGGCAATGGAGGTGGAGGAGATGGCCCACCACACCGCATCCGACCGGAGGTGAAAGAAGGAGGCCAGGACCAGAGCCACCGGCAGGCGGAGCAGGGACAGAGGGCCGGTGATGATCATCGGCGGCAGGGTGTCCCCGGCTCCGCTGAACCCGCCGGAGAATACGATCTCCAGGCCCATGAAAATCTGGGAGAAGGCGATGATCCGGGCGTAGGACGCGGCCAGGGGGATGACCTTGGGGTCCGGGGTGAAAAAGGAGGCGATCTGGCGGGAGAAGACGAACATCACGATGCTCGTCACCCCGGTGACCCCGACGATGATCTGGGCCGCGCGCCAGGCGCTCTTCTCGGAGCGCTCCGGCATCCGGGCCCCAAGGTTCTGCCCCACCATCGTGGCCGTGGCCATCTCGAACCCGAAGGAGGCCATGTAGTTGATGCTCTCGATGCGGTTCCCGATGCCCAGGGCGGCCAGGGCCTCGGTCCCGAAGGCCGAGGTGATCCGGGTCAGAAAGACGTAGACGATGGAGAAGAGGATGCCCGAGATGGAGGCCGGGATCCCGATCCGGGCGATGCGCCAGATGAGCCCGAAGTCATAGTGCCAGGTCGGCTTGAAGGGTACCGGCTTCCGCTTCAGGAACCATAACAGCAAGGCCAGGGACAGAAGGGCATTGGCCAGGGTGGCGATCCCGGCCCCGGCGACCGCAAGGCGGGGGAAGGGGCCTACCCCGAAGATCAAGAGGGGGTCCAAGACCATGTTCAGGCCGGTGCCCAGGCCGAAGGAGATCAGGGGGGTCTTGGTGTCCCCGCAGGCCCGGAACATGGAGGCGAAGACCTCGCAGGCCGCGAACAGGGGTACGGCAGCGAACACGATCAAGAGGTAGGTCATCCCGTAGGAGGTGACCTCCGGGGCCGTGCCCATGAGCCGGAAGATGTGGGGCCGAATCCCGATGCCTAAAATGGCGATGCCCAGGGAAAAGGTCAAGCCGAAGAGGAGAGCCTGGCCCGCGGTCCGGGCGGCCATGGCTTCGTCCCGGGCCCCGATGAAGCGAGCGATCATGGCGTTCGTGCCGGTCCCGACCACGCCGAAGAGCGAGAAGACCAGCCAAATGATGAACCCCGAGGTGATCACCGAGGCCATGGCCGCGGCCGAGAAATGGCCCATCCAGAAGGCGTTGGCCACGTGGAAGGCCGTCTCCAGGAACGTCGAGGCCACGACCGGCCAGGCCAGCCAGAGGATGGTCGGGGTGATTGGGCCGGAGGTGAGGTCCGGGGGCTTGCGTTGGATCATCGAAATAGCTTATCATAAATAGGAACACCGGAGCAAGGCAGTTCAACGGTTTAACGATAAAGGAGAACGGAGAATGATCGCGATCGGCGAGCGGGGAGGGGTTTGGAAGTGGGTCCTGATCATCTTTCTGGTCCTCGTGCTTCTGGCCTGCGTGGGTGGGTACCTCGGGCTCCGCTACGTGAAGAGTCACGGCAAGGAGATGGCCAGCGGGATGGTCGTCCGGGCCCTGAAGATGCAGATCGAGAAGAACCTGCCTGCGGGCTATGATCAGGCCAAGGTCGAGGAGACCTTCAAAGGCCTGGAACAGGGGATGAAGGAGGGCAAGGTGAAGCCCGAGGCCCTGGGCCCGATCGGGAGCGAGATCGGGAACGCGATGCAGGACGGCAAGCTGACCAGCGAGGAGCTGGATAAGATCCTGGAGGACATCAGGAAGATCTCCTTACAGGCATCTTAGAACCATCTGGAAGAGTTTAGGGGCGCTTCACATGGGGGCGCCTCTTGACTTTTCCCGAAGGTCTGGGTTAAACTATAAATAGAACCCCATGGATCAGGAGTCCCGATGACAGGTGAAAACCTCGGTTTCCAGATGTTCCTTCCCCTGCTGGGCCAGACCATGGTGGGCGTGCCCATGGGCTACCTCAGACAGCAGGTGGAGGCCCTGTGGAAAGCCCAGGATGCAGCCATCATGATCTGGGAAGCCGAGGGCGAGCCCGAGGATAAGGGAAGCCAGTCCAGGAAATCCCCGCAGTTGGCTCAGGCCGATGCCGAGGTGAAGCGCCGGCAGCAGGAGGTCTGGCAAGCGGTACGAACCTCGACCGAGTTTCCCGAGGAAACCCCGGAGTGGCTGCGGCACTTAGCCTGGGCCTGGCTCCTGTCCGAGCTTTTAGAGTTCCCGGCGGAGATCGTCCAATCCCAGTCCGAGAAGCTCTCCAGCGGCCGGGTGCGATGGTGCGTGACTTGCAAGGTCTGGGAGTGCGAGGAACACCAGTACGAGGCCTCGAGCGAAGTCGTTGCTCCCGGGGAGGAGGCTGCGGGAATGGGGTCATTTCTGGGAGCCTGTGCGTTAGCGTTTATCAATGCCATGGCGAGCGCCACCGGCTTCGAGGAACTGAAACTGGAGCTGTAGAATTAACATAACAAGTGTTTTGTAAAAGGCGGTCTATTAAAGGCCGCCTTTTGGCATCCCGGCCTGTTGTTGAAGTGAGGAAGGTGATTTTGGTATACTGAAACAGGCAGGATGTGGGCTGTCACTTGGAAGTACCCGAAACGATCACTATCCGATAATTTTCTGAAGGAGGCTTCGTGGCAAGGCGTCATAAGGTTGTCATCCTGGGCTCAGGACCCGCGGGCCTGACCGCGGCGATTTACACCGCGCGGGCGAACCTCAGTCCCTTGGTCTTGGAGGGCGTCCAGCCCGGCGGGCAGCTGACCATCACGACCGAGGTGGAGAACTTCCCGGGGTTCGAGCACGGGATCCAGGGGCCGGAGCTCATGGCCGTGATGAAGAAGCAGGCCGAGCGCTTCGGCACGGAATTCCTGCAGCGCGAGGCGACCCGGGTGGACCTCTCCCAGAGGCCGTTTCACCTCCTCGCCGAGGACGAGGAGATCGTCTGCGACGTCCTGATCATCGCCACCGGGGCCAAGGCCAAGTGGATGGGCCTGGAGTCCGAGAAGCGGCTCATGGGCCACGGGGTCTCGGCCTGCGCGACCTGCGACGGATTCTTCTTCAAGGGCAAGGAGCTGGTCGTGGTCGGGGGCGGGGATACGGCTCTGGAGGAGGCAACCTTTCTGACCCACTTCGCCTCAAAACTGGCAGTGGTCCACCGACGGGACAAGCTCCGCGCCTCCAAGACAATGCAGGACCGGGCGCTCGCTAATCCCAAAATCAGTTTCATTTGGGATTCCGTGATCGAGGAGATCCTGGGCACGCCCGAGGAGGGTGTGAGGGGAGTGAGGCTCAAGAACGTCAAGACCGGGGCTGTGAAGGAACACCCCTGCCAAGGGGTGTTCATGGGCATCGGACACGAGCCGAATTCCGGGATTTTCAAGGGCCAGCTGGCCATGAATGAGGTAGGCTACCTCCTGACCCACGACGGGACCAAGACCTCACTTCCCGGGGTCTTCGCCTGCGGGGACGTTCAGGACTGGGTCTACCGCCAGGCCGTGAGCGCGGCCGGGACCGGGTGCATGGCAGCCCTGGACGCCGAGCGGTACCTCGAAGCCCAGGCGTGAATGAGAGGCTCAAAAATATTTTTACTTTTTTTCGGAGAACCTCTTGACAAAACAGGGGTTCTGTGTTATGATAGTATCGCTGTAGAAGGGTATTTCAAACGTCGTTTCGGATTTGAGAAGGGGGGATGCCTATGAGTCATAAGATAATGCTTTCTTCTCTGCTTGTGCTGCTTCTCCTGCCGGGGCTGGCGATGGCCGGGGTCATCACCATCAACGAGGTTCAGGCGAACTCGAGGCAGTCTTCGAACAAAGCGGCCTATCAGTGGTTCGAGCTTTATAACAGCTCGAACGCGCCCGTGACGTTAAGCGGCTGGACGGTATGGAACCGCGACGGGAGCGACGTGATTCCCGCGGTCACGGTTTCGGCCAAGGGTTTCGTGGTCGTGGTCGCCAACGAGGCGGCCTTCCGCCAGAACTTCAATTTCACTGGTGTGCTGGTATCACTTTCCGATGGGACGATCGGGAGCGGGCTCCAGGATGGCTATTTTGACCAGCTCCATGTGGGCGACCTCCTGTGCGTGAAGGACGGTTCCGGGAACGTGGTGGATCGCCTGAACTGGGGAAACGTGGACCCGTCCTGGCCGAACATCGGCTTGGTGGCTTGGAACCCCGGGGCTCCGGTGGTGGGCCCGACGCATTCCCTGGCACGTTATCCGGACGGCTCGGGATCGGGCGTGGCAAGCGATTTCAGGGATTTCGCTGGGCCGTCGCCCGGAGCAACAAACCCTGCGCCCGGCACGGGCCAGCCCTCGCCGACCACCTGGGGCAAAATCAAGGCCCTGTATTCCGAGAAGTGGCATCAGATGTACATGTGAGTTAGGCTCCGGGAGAGCAGAAGATTTTAATAGGGAGGGCTCCCCGAAGGAGCTCTCCTTTACCTTTATCCCGTTTTCGTCCAACTCGAAGGAGGTGAAACATGAAACGATTATCGTTTTTTCATCGCTCACCTCGTTTTTTACTTTTAGTTCTTTTCTCCCTTTCTCCTCTGCTCTTCCTCTCTCCTGTAGTTGTTAACGCCCAGTGGGAGCCGGACGTGAGGTTAACCAACGATAATAGCGCTTCTCGCGCAACCCTAAACAATGGACACATCATCGCTGCAGCGCCCGGCGGCCTGCTACACTTGGTCTGGAGGGATAAACGCGACGGCGACAACGGTGAGATTTACTACAAGCGTTCCACAGATCAGGGCATTACTTGGTCTGCAGATCTCCGCCTTACGCAAGATTCGGCGTGGTCTTCTTTCCCTTCGATCTCATCCTCAGACTCCACGGTACAGGTGGTCTGGAACGACGACCGTGATGGAAACAATGAGGTCTACTACATCGGCTCCACTGATGCCGGGGCTCACTGGACCCCAGAAATCCGCCTCACTGATGACACCAGTTCATCGGTGGGGCCTTCGATATCCTGTGTCGCCTCTTACGTACATTTGGTTTGGAGCGATCAACGCGATGGCACTTGGAAAGTTTACTACAAACGATCCACCGACAGCGGGTTGACCTGGTCTCAAGATATTCGGCTTAGCGACACGACTGGGTGGGCATCGTCCCCATCAGTTTCAGCTTCAGGGGACTATGTACATGTCGTCTGGAATGATGGACGAGATGGGAACGACGAAATTTACACCAAGCGGTCCACAGACAGGGGAATCACCTGGTCGCCAGATACCCGCCTCACCCAAGACCCGGCGATGTCCTTGTGGCCGTCGATTTGGGCATCGGGAACAGACGTACATACAGCTTGGGTGGACGAGCGCTACGGGAACAGGGAAATTTTTTACAAACATTCCACAGATGAGGGCATTCCCTGGTCTCCGGATACCAGCCTTACTTACGGTGTAAATTATTCAGACAAACCTTCCATCACGTCCACGGATATGAACGTCCATATCGTCTGGAATACCGACTCGGACATTTTTTATAAGCGCTCTACGGACCGAGGGGCAACTTGGTCACCGGATTTGCTTCTCCCCGACATCGCTGGGGTCTCCGATTTTCCATTTATCGCCCTCTCAGGTGCTATGGTACACGTAGTCTGGGTGGACATGCGGGACGGTCCCCAGCAAAATACAGAGATTTACTATAAGCGAAACCCCACGGGCAACGGAGTGGAGAATCTAAATGGGTCAGGGAAAAAGATAGCATATAACAGGATAATACCAACGCCGAACCCGTTCATTTCCTTCGCTACAATCCCCGGCCACTCCTCCGACCGCTTCGTCCTCTACGACATCTCCGGCCGGAAGGTCGGAACCTATCGGGGCGACCGGATCGGGGAGGGGCTGACGGCTGGGGTCTACTTTCTGAGGAAAGAGGGGAGAGAGGGTGGGCCGGTGAGGGTGGTGAAGGTGCGTTAAGCATGAAGGAGGTTTTCATGAAACGGCTCTGCGTAGTACTTTTCATTCTTCTTCTCGTCTCCCTCTCCCACGCCCAGCAGACCTGGATGAGGACTTATGGAGGGTCGGGCAACGATATCGCCTACTCCGTCAAGCAGACCTCAGATAGAGGCTATATCGTCGCCGGAGTTTACAATCAGAATGGGACCGACCCCCAGGTCTACCTCATCAAGGCCGATTCTTCCGGGGCCATTCTCTGGACCAAAACCTACGGAGGGATGGATGTGGAAGTTGGCAACTCCGTCCAGCAGACCTCGGACGGGGGCTATATCATCGCCGGTTTTACTACCTCCTTCGACGCGGGTGGGCAGGATGTCTACCTGATCAAAACCAATGCTTCCGGGGATACCCTCTGGACAAGGACTTACGGAGGGCCGAACAATGACTATGCCAACTCCGTCCAGCAGACCTTGGACGGTGGCTACGTCATCGCAGGGACTACGTTATCTTTCGGTGCATGGGGTGATGTCTACCTCATCAGGACCAATGCCTCCGGGGATACCCTCTGGACCAAAACGTATGGGGGGTCGAGCCTTGATCTCGGCAATTCCGCCAGGCAGACTACGGGCGGAGGTTACATCATCGCAGGGTATACAGCCTCTTTCGGTGTGGGGGGCGATGTCTACCTCATCAAAACTAATTCCTCCGGGGACACCCTCTGGACCAAAACGTATGGGGGGTCGAGCATCGATTACGGCAATTCTGTCCAGCAGACCATGGACGGGGGCTACATCATCGCAGGGTATACCTACTCCTTTGGTCAAGGATTAGGGGACGATGCTTACCTCATCAAGACCAACCCACAAGGAGATACCCTCTGGACGAGGATCTCCGGAGGGACGTACAACGACTTTGGCAACTCTGTCCAGCTGACTTCTGATGGAGGGTACATCATTGCAGGGGGGACAAACTCTCTTGGCGCAGGGGACTATGATATTTTCCTCATCAAGGCAAATTCTTCCGGGAGCGCTCTCTGGACCAGGACCTATGGAGGGACGAACGACGATCGGGGTTACTCTGTTCAGCAGACCGCTGATGACGGTTTTATCATCGCTGGATACACCTCCTCCTTCGGCGAGAGCGGCGATGATGTTTACCTCATTAAAACGGATGCCAATGGGAATGTAGGGGTGGAGGATCATTCCCCTTCCCGCCTCACGCCTTACGCCCCACGCCTTACGGCTTTTCCAAATCCCTTCACCTCCTTTGCCATTCTTCCTGGGCATGAGGCCGAACGCTTTGCGCTCTACGACATTTCAGGCCGGAAGGTCGGGACCTACAAAGGCGACCGGATCGGGGAAGGGCTTAGGGCTGGGATTTACTTCATCAAACTCAAAGGGAAGGATGCTAATCCATTGCGGATTATTAAGTTAAGATAATTCATTTTTTCCTGAAAGATGGGAGGGCAACATCATAGAAAGGAGGTGAGCGAGCTTCATAAATGAACGAGGAAAGCGAGAGTGGCATGACGCAGCAATCTTGGAGTGAAGGGAGGTGAAAAAAATGAAGCGGTATTATCAAATAGGAGGAGTGCTTCTGCTAATCGCCATGGCGATAGTGGCGGTCATGGTGATCGTAACTCCGCCCATGAGAGCAAAAGCCACAGGGATGCTCATCTTCGCGGGCCATGTGTACGAGCCCAATCCTAACCCTCCGCCCACATGGATTCCTTCCGACGGTGCCTACGTATATGTGGAAAAGGCTCCGTGGCTCAGCGATTACACGCCCTGCGAGCAGAACAACCACGGAAGCTACTGCAACTACGACGGTGTGCAAGGCGGCTTTACTTCTTGCGTCTTCGCGCGGAAGACGATCAACGGGGTCTACCATGAGGATTGGGCCTTCCTTTAATGGAATGGCTCGAATCCGACGTATCACGACTTTTATATGACCCCCGGTCACAAAATTTGCTACGGGAATGATCCAGGAAAACACGACCAGTAGGGATAAGTGCACGGGAGGAGGCCAATCCGCCTCCTCCCTCTTTAGAATTTAAGGAGGGATATGAGGGGGTTATTTTTCGGTTGCTTTCTTTTTCTCGCTTTAGTGAGTAGCAACGGTCTTGCCTGGTGGAAGGCTCCTGTGGACCTCGGGCCGGGGGTGAACCATTCTAACCGTATTCAATGGGATCCAGTCGTTGCTCCGAACGAAAGTCTCTTATTCTTTTATGGTGACGATGGCACCGGTTATCGCCTTTGGCGGTCTTTTTTTCTGAACGGCTCTTGGCAAGAGTCGGATACTGCTGGGCCGACTTTCGGACCAGCCCATCCAAATTACATTGCCAATCAAAGCGGTGTGATAAGGTTTTACTTTACCTCCACACGGCCCGGTGGTCTCGGCGGAGGAGATATTTGGTACATGGATTCTACAAATGGACAATGGCTACCAGCGGTGAACATGGGATCTCCCGTAAACACCAGCGCCAATGATGGCTTAATCACCTTTTGTTTAGGAGGGAGACGTTGCTATATCAGCAGCGATCGGCCTGGCACGTTGGGTAATTTGGACCTTTGGGTTTCGGATTATGACTCAGTTAGTGGTCAGTGGAGCGTTCCGGTGAACTTGGGGGACAGCATCAATACGGATCAGTGGGAGCAGGAGGTAACGATATCAGAGGATGACAGCATCCTTTACTTCTTTCGGGTAGGGCCGGGTGTGCCCCGAGCTGGGATCTTCGGGTCGTATCGCCGGAACGGGGTCTGGCAAAAGGCGGTTTTCCTTCCGCCGCCGATCAATCCGCCGGATACAACTTATGGGGAAGCAGGAGGTCCTTATTTCGTTCAAGGGGGTCGGAGAATTTACTACGTGTTCGACATCCTGCTTGTGCATAGTCCTTTTATATATTACAGCGACTGGGAAGATGTCGGGGTGGAAGAAGGAGACAAGGTTAGTGAATCTGAGGTTGGCATTTCTGAGATGAATGTCCATCCCAACCCCTTCATCTCCTTCGCATCCGTCCCCGGCCACTCCTCCGAGCGCTTCACGTTGTACGACATCTCCGGCCGGAAGGTCGGGACCTACCGGGGCGACCGGATCGGGGAGGGGCTGGCGGCTGGGGTTTACTTCCTCAACCCTGAAGGGAAGGATGCTAAGCCTCTGCGGGTTGTTAAGTTAAGATAATTCATACCTCTTTCTGGACCCTAAACAGAGGCGGCATTAAGCCGCCTCTGTTTATTTTAACTCCCTTTTTACCAATAGGTTAGTTTATTTGATGGCCTATGGCAGGAGTTCTTCCTGGGTGCTCTAAGGGTGCGCGAATGGTTGGCGGGAAGTTGGCGAGAAATTGGCGGGAAGTTAGAGAGAAATTAGAGGGAACATAGCGAGAACATAGCGGGAATAGGGCGAGAACAGGGTAGGAAGAGGGTCAGAACAGGGCGAGAGATCGGCGGGAAGTGGTGCTAAGGCCTTGGGATGGCTTTCGCTTATAGGGAATAAGGAAAGCCCCAGCTTTTCGGCTGGGGCTTGAAATGAGGGTATGACCAGTGGCTAACTACCGCATCAAGCCGTAGTTCGGGGCTTCCCTGGTGATGGTGACGTCATGGGGGTGGCTTTCCTTCAAGCCGGCCTCGGTGATCCTGATGAAGCGGGGCTTGGCCTTGAGCTCCTTCAAGTTATTTACCCCGCAGTAGCCCATGCCGGCCCGGACCCCGCCCACGAGCTGATACACGATGTCTGAAACCGGGCCCTTGTAGGGCACCCGGCCTTCGATCCCCTCGGGAACGAGCTTGGCCAGCTCCTCGATGCCTTCCTGGAAATAGCGGTCCCGGCTGCTTCCCGGCCCTTCGCTCATCGCGCCCAGCGAGCCCATCCCGCGGTAGACCTTGAACCGGCGGCCCTCCAAGAGCACGGTCTCCCCCGGACTCTCCTCGGTCCCGGCAAAAAGGTTTCCGATCATCACGCTCGATGCGCCAGCGGCCAGAGCCTTCACGATATCCCCCGAATACTTGATGCCTCCGTCCGCGATCAGAGGGACTCTCACTTTCGCAGCTTCCCTGGCGCACTCCATAATGGCCGTCATCTGGGGCATGCCGATCCCGGCTACGACCCGGGTGGTGCAGATGGAGCCCGGGCCGACCCCGACCTTGACCGCGTCCACGCCCCGGCGGATCAGGTCGCGTGTCCCCTCGGCTGTGGCCACGTTCCCGGCAACGATTTCGGCTTTGGGGTGATGCTTGCGGAGATAGACCACAGCGTCCAGGATCCCCTGGGCGTGACCGTGGGCCGAGTCCACGACCAGGGCGTCGCACCCGGCTTCCAAGAGGGCCGCGGCCCGGTCCGGAAGCTCCTTGTTCGCGCCCACGGCCGCAGCGACCCGGAGCCGGCCATGCTTGTCTTTGGAGGCATGGGGGTGACGGCGCTTCTTGGTGATGTCCTTGACCGTGATCAGGCCCCGAAGCACGCCCTGGCGGTCCACGATGGGGAGCTTCTCGATGCGGTGCTTGTGCAGGATCTTGGCGGCTTGGTCCAAGGTCGTTCCGACAGGGGCAGTGACGAGGTTTTCCTTGGTCATCAGATCCGCGACCTGGCGTTTCAAGTTCTCTTCTAAGAACAGGTCGCGGTTGGTGATGATGCCCAGAAGGCGCTTGCCCTTATCCACGATGGGGACCCCGGAGATGGAATAGCGGCGCATCAGGTCCAGGGCGTCCCGCACAGGATGGTCCGGAGTAAGCGTGATGGGGGAGGTGATCATCCCGCTCTCGGAGCGCTTGACCCGGTCCACTTCCTGGGCCTGGCGCTCGATCGTGAGCCTGCGGTGGATAACGGCGAGCCCCCCTTCGCGGGCCAGGGCGATGGCCAGCGAGGATTCCGTGACTGTGTCCATGGCCGCGGAGACCAAGGGGATAGCCAGGGAGATATGTTTGGAAAAAAGAGTGCTCACGTCCACATCCTTGGGCAGCACCTTGGAGTGGGCGGGAATGAGGAGCACGTCGTCAAAGGTCAGACCTTGCGTGGGATGGAATCGGGGCATCAGACCTCCAATAATGGGTTTATCATAACAGCTTGCCTTCAAAGACGGGCGTGACATCGCCTTCCAGGAACACGCTGCTCACCTTGCCCTTTTCGTTCTGGAAATGGATGATCAGGATCTCCCCGCTCTGAGTCGTGACCGATACCGGGGGTTCTACCTTTTTCAGCCCGTGGGCGAGGATGGCCGAGGCCGTGGCCCCGGTCCCGCAGGCCAGGGTCTCGTCCTCCACCCCGCGCTCATAGGTGCGGATCCGAAGGGAATGAGGCCCGGTGACCTGGGCGAAATCGACATTGGTCCCGGCCGGGGCGAACCTGGGATGGTAGCGGATCTCGCGCCCAACGGGAACCACTTCTGCATCCTCGACATCGGTGGTCAGTACCACGGCATGAGGGACTCCGGTGTTCACGAAATGCACGGAGAGCATCTTCTCCCCGAGTTCGAGGTCGATGTCGAGCTGGATCTGGGCGGGGTCTCGCAGAGAGACCTTAACCCGACTCCCCCGGACTTCCGCGGTGTGGGGGCCATCCTTGGCCTGGAAGGACATCTTCTCCCTGGCCGCTCCGATTTGGAGGGCGAAGGAGGCGATGCAGCGCGCACCGTTTCCGCACATCTCAGCCTCTCCTCCGTCGGCATTGAAGTAGCGCATAGAGAAATCGTGTTCCGCGCTTTTTTCAAGAAGCAGAACGCCGTCTGCGCCCACGCCGAGCCTGCGGGAGCAGACCTTCCGGACGAAGTTCCTCAGATCGCCGTCTAAGGATTTCTCGCGGTTGTCGAACAGGATGAAGTCGTTCCCGGAGCCCGAGATTTTGGTGAAGGTTAGCCCTTTCATTTACCTCGTTGGAAGATCGTTACTTCACCCGGATGATTCTCGACAAGTGATTCTCTCCACCCGCCTCCATCCTTAACAGATAGATTCCTGCTGGAAGGCCCTTGGCGCTCCAGGAGACCTCGTGCCTGCCGGCAGTCTGGTCGTCATGGACGAGCGTCTCCACAAGCCGTCCGGCGAGATCGTAGGCCTTCAAGGATACGGGCGATGCTTTGCTCAGGTTGTAGCTGATGCGGGCAGACTCTTTAAAGGGATTGGGGAAAATGGTCAGCTCCCGATTTCCATTTTCCATTTTCCCGTTTCCAGCTAGCTCCTCGGTCCCGGAAGCCGTGGTGTTCAGGAAGAGGTAGTTGCCCTGAGACGCGGCCCAGTTGGTCACGGCGAGGTCCGGGGCGTAGGAGTAAGTATATTGGAAGATGACATTGTTGGTTCCGCTGGCGGGGGCGTTTTTAAAGGATACCCATCCGGACATCGGATGCACACAGTAGTCCGAGAGGGGGACTGGTGAGCCTCCAACCAATGCCTGTGTAAAGGACTGGGTAGGGATGTGTTTCAGGTACCACAAGCGGCGGGTGCCGTTGCCGCTCACCGTATCAGCGGTGGCGATGACGTGGCTGTTGCGCACGTCCCCCCATACCGCGGTCTCGGAGACGAAGGAGACGGTATTCGTCCAGGACCAGCCGTAGTTGGTGGAGAGGGTGCCGCCGGCGTTATCGAAGACGTAGATCGAGCGTCCGCTTCCGATGCCGGTGGATCCCCAGCTCCCCGCGGCCAGCTCGGGGTAGCCGTTGTTGTTCACGTCCCCGAAGGCCACACAGGAGGGATAAATGTCCCCCCCGATGCTGGCCGTCCAGGAGGCGGTTGTCTCCAGGGTCCCGCTGTTGTTGTGGAAGACCTTGAAGCTGGCCGGGTCTCCATTCTGTCCGTTGGAGGCCACGGCCACATCCAGCCAGCCGTCCTTGTTCACATCGCCCACCGCGATGCGCAGAACCCAGCCGACGTTGGAGGTGGTCCAACTCGGCGTCGTGGGCAGGGTGCCGTTATTGTTCAAGTAAACATCGAGGCGGTTGCGATGGCCTACGATCAGGTCTAGCCACCCGTCATTGTTCAGGTCCGCAAAGCGGGTGGCGTCCGAGGCCAGGGTATCTCCCTGCCAGGAAGGAAGGGTGTCCATCACGCCGTTGCGGTTGCGGTATATCCGGACCCGGCGGTTGGAACTGTTGTAGGCGTCCCCCGCGGATACGACCATGCTGAGGTTACCGTCGCCCCAGACGTCCCCGAAGTCGCAGTCAAAGGAAGCGTACTTATCGTGGGAATGCCAGGAGGCGGTGTGTTCCAAGGCGCTTCCGGTGTTGTAGTAGATCACCGCTGGATTGGTGTCCTGGTTGGAGGGATAGATCCCGAGGGTGATGATCGCCAGGTCCGGCTTGCCATCGTGATTCAGGTCCCCGATCATCAGATGCGCGAAACCTCGCTGTTCGGTGGAGGCCCAGGAAGCGGTGGTCTCCAGGATTCCGTTCTGGTTGATGTACACATGGTTGTAGTCCCGGGCCATGTCCTGGCCGTTACCCGTGGCCAGGTCGATGTACCCGTCGCCGTTGAAGTCCCCGAACCCTCCGCCCGTGGCATAGTCGTTGTCCGAGGAGGTCCAGGACGGCGAGGTGGCGAGGGGGATGGCCGCATACGTACCGGAGGCCAGGGCGAGGATCAGCAGAACAAAGAGAAGCGTCTTCATGGCAGACTCCTTGTTTCAGGTTTGGTTGCCATTAATTTTACCATAATCGCCTTCTGGATGTGAAGCCTGTTTTCAGCCTGGTCCAGGACCATGGAGTTGGGTCCGTCCAGGACTTCGTCCGTGATCTCCTGCCCACGGTGTGCCGGAAGACAGTGCATCACCATCACGTCCTCCTTGGCATTGGAAAGGAGCTTCTCGTTCACCTGGTAGCGGGAAAAGATCTTGGCCCGCTTCTCAGCCTCCGCCTCCTGGCCCATGGAAGCCCAGACATCGGTGTAGACCACATCCGCGCCTTCCACGGCCTCGTCCGGGTCGCGCAAGACCTCCAGGCGGGCCCGGCTTGAGCGGGCGAAGCCCGTGGCCCGGGCGACGATTCCGGAATCGGGTTCGTACCCTCTGGGACAGGCCACGACCATGCTCGTTCCGAGAAGGCCGGCGGCCAGAAGCATGGAGTTCGCGACGTTGTTTCCATCGCCCAGGTAGGCGAGCTTGATCCGGTCCAGGTGCTTCTGACGCTCGTAAATGGTGAAGAAATCCGCGAGAATCTGACAGGGGTGCTCCAGTTCCGAGAGTGCGTTGATGACCGGGATCGCGGCATGCTCGGCAAGATCCACCACCGTCTGATGCGCGAAGGTGCGGGCCATGATCCCGTCCACCCAGCGGGAGAGGTTACGGGCTACATCCGGAACGCTTTCCCGTTTGCCCAATCCGATGTCGCTGGGCGCGAGGTAGATGGCATGCCCCCCCAAGTGGGTCATGCCGGTCTCGAAGGTCACCCGAGTCCGGAGCGAAGGCTTCTCGAAGATCATCGCCAGGGTCTTATCCGTCAGCGGTTTCTCCCCCTTGCCCTCCTTGAATTTTCGCTTCATGTCCTTGGTGAACCGAAACAGGTCCACGATCTCTTCGCAGGATAGGTCGGCCACAGAGACCAGGTCTTTCTTCATTCGTCCTCCTTGTCCTTCCATCCGTTACCGGTTAGCTGATCACTTGAGAAGCTCCACCTTGATGTCCTGTCCCATGGTCATGGTCATTTGCACGCCCTTGGGCGGAGTCACGGTCATGGTGGTGTTGGATTTAGCCGAGACTTCCACAATCCGTCCGGCCCCGGGATCGAGATACATGAGGCCATCCACCGTGCCCTTGCCGCTCATGCTTCCCTGGGGGCCGGCATTTCCCGTGATCTCAAAGGTGCCGGTGGTCTTGATCTTAGCACACTCCGCATCGTCCTTTTTCTCGTAGCCCAGGAGGGTGTATTTTGTGACGAGGTGATTGGAGAGGTTCGCGCCGCCCGAGGAGATGGGAACGGTCTTGTCCTGGCTCCAGGAGTCACCGGGCTTGACGGGCTTCTCGGGCAGAGGAGAGTAATAGTTGCTCGCCAACTGGTCCATGTCCATCCCGCTCTGGGACATGCCTCCGAGGGTGTTCAGGCCGGAGACGCTCTCCACCTTACCCGCCGGGGAGGTGACGATCTGGAACGACTTGCCCTCCAGCTGTTTGGAGATCATGCCGGTTATCGCGGCCATCGACCCTTCAGCAGTCACGGTCACCTTGTCGAAGCGCTGCTCGACCCGGGCGCTGCCCGAGGGCAGGATATCCTGGACGGTGTTCGATTGCTCGATATCCATCTTCATCGGGAAGCTCTGGCCCATCATCGTGGACTTCATGTCCATGGTCGTGTGGTACTTAACCGTCTCTCCGGCCTTGAACTTGAAGCTCAAAACTTTGCCGGCTTCCTGCTTCGCGCAGCCCGCTAAAGCAAGAAGGGCCACGACGACGAGTGTACCCCATCGCTTGTTCCGCATATTCAAGTCTCCTTTGCTCTTTTAAGATGATTCGTTAATCGTTTTCCATGCGCTGAACGTTTAGGCGAGATTCACGGGAGAGCTTCCACCTTGACCACTTGCTCCGTGGTTCCCTTTGATGTCTTTCCCTGTGCGTTTTGGGTACTGACCTCGGTCTTATTCTTCATCTCAAGCAATTGAAGACGGCCTTCCCGGAGCGCAAAATAGAAAACCCCTTCCCCGGTCATACGACCTTGAAGAGTTTCCTGGCTTTGCGCGTCCCGCGACTTACCCAAAAGCTCAGCCGTGGTTCGGATAAAGATTCGCGCGCATTCCTTCCCAGCCCTGGACTCGATCCTTTGGAAGGTGTACTGGGTGAGGACGTGATTCGTGATCTCCATTTCAGGTGAGGGTACGGGCACGGTCCGCTCCGTGTTCCAGGAATCCCCAGGCCGAGGGGGAGATTGGGGCAGGGTTGGAAAGACCTGGGAAAAGGTCTGGTTCAGATTTATTCCGCCCATCCCGGGGTTCTGTCCAGCCTCATCCCGGCTTTGGACCTCCCCCAGGGGCGACACCAGGATATGCAACACCTTACCCTGGAGACTCTTGGCTAAAAAGGCCGCGGCCAGGCTCTGGGGGTCAGTGAAGTGAACCTCCGCAGTGTCGAACCTGACTTCCATCCGGGCGGTCCCGTTCGGGGAAACTTCCTGCACGCGGTGCGACTCCTCAAGGATGATCTGCGTCTCGGACCCGGAAGAGGAGGTCATCGTCAGGGTAGAGCGATAACGCTGGACTCCTTGGGTGGAGAAGGCATAGCGCAGGAACCGAGGTCCCCTCTTGGCGCAGCTGAGGGCGAGAAAGGACAGGATCAAGGGGAGTAATATTACCGAAGGTAATAGTACGCTAAAAACTCTCCCGGAGAGGTAGGAGTAAAGTAATCGGGCAGCCCTCCTGCAATCCCTCTTCTTAGCTCCCATTCCCTTGCTCATAAAATATACCGGCTCAAGTCCTGGTCCTGCACGATTCCGAATAGGCGCTCCCGAACTACCTCCGGGGTGATTCTGACCTTCTTTATCTTTCCTTCTGAGGCCGAGAACAGGATGTCCTCCAGAAGCGCGGTCATCACCGTGTGCAGGCGACGGGCGCCGATGTTCTCAGTGCGCTCGTTGACCAATGCCGCAGTATGGGCGATCTCACGGATGGCTTCCGGGGTGAATTCGATTGAGACTCCCTCGGTGGCCAACATCGCAGTATACTGTTTCAAGAGGGCGTTCTGGGGCTCGGTCAGGATGCGGACGAAGTCCTCTGCGCTCAAAGAATCCAGTTCCACTCGGATCGGAAAGCGTCCCTGCATTTCCGGTATTAAGTCCGAGGGCTTGGAGACATGGAAAGCCCCGGCGGCGATGAAAAGGATGTGGTCGGTCTTGACCAGGCCGTACTTGGTCATCACGTTAGAGCCTTCCACGATGGGCAGGAGGTCGCGCTGCACGCCCTCTCGCGAGACGTCGGGGCCGGTTTGGGACCTTTCCCCGGCGATCTTGTCCAACTCATCCAGAAACACGATCCCGGATTCCTGGACCCTCGTGACCGCCTCGGAGAGGACCGCTTCCATATCCACGAGCTTTCCGGCCTCTTCTTGGATCAAAATCTTGCGGGCCTCGGAGAGAAGCATCTTCCGGCGCTTGGTGCGCTTGGGAAGCATGTTCCCGAGCATCTCCTGGAGGTTCATGTCCAGTTCCTCGACCCCGGCTGGGGTGAAGACCTCAGCCACAAAGGGAAGGACCCGTTGTGGGACCTCCATCTCCACGGGGCGGGAATCCAGCTTCCCCTCCCTTAATTGGGTTTTCAGTTTCTCACGGGTCTCCCCCTGCTTCTCCTCCCAATCCGAAGAGGCTTCCTCCAGGCGTTTCCTTGCGCTCACGGGCAAAGGCGGGAGCAGGAGGTCCAATAGCCTTTCCTCGGCAGCCTCCCCAGCCTTATCCTGCACCTCCTGGGTCTTCTCGGAGCGGACCATGTTCACGGCCAGCTCGGTCAAGTCCCGGATGATGCCCTCCACATCCCGTCCCACATAGCCCACTTCGGTGAACTTGGAGGCCTCGACTTTGATAAACGGAGCATTGGCCAGCCTGGCGAGGCGCCTGGCGATCTCGGTCTTGCCTACGCCGGTGGGGCCGATGAGGATGATGTTGTTGGGCAGGATCTCTTGGCGCAAGTCATCCGGAACCCTCTGTCTCCGCCAGCGGTTGCGCAGGGCAATGGCCACGGCGCATTTGGCTTTGTCCTGCCCCACGATGTACTTATCCAGTTCCTGGACGATCTCCTTTGGGGTCAGGTCGGGCATAAAACCTCGGGGTGGAGGGCGTAGGGTGTGGGGTGTAGGGAAAGCAACTGCTTCGCTTCCTTAATCACCTCTTCTATTGCGATGGTCTTCATGCAGTCCATTTTGTCGCAAACATCCAGATGGCAGGGCCAGCAGGAGGGAGGATGGTGGATGGCGACCTGGTGGGCTTCGTTGTAAGGAAACCAAGTCGCCGGATCGCCCGGGCCGAACAGGGCCAAGGTCGGGATGCCTAGGGCACAGGCGATGTGCATGGGGCCGGCGTCATTGGTGATGGAAAGGTCGCAGGCTGAGAGCAGAGCGCAAAGCCTCTTGACCGGCAGACCATCCGCCACATGGGGTTTGTTGGTCATTTCCCGAACCACCTCGCCGATTATAGGGGTCTCGTCAGGGCCGCAGACCAGGACAATGGTTGCGCTCACTTCCTCACGGAGCATTTCCGCAATCTGGGCAAACCTTTCCGGAAACCAGCGCTTGGCCGGCCAGGAGGCTCCCGGGTGTAACAGGATCAATGGGTGATGGGTAAGGCCATGCTCTTTCAAGTAGGAATGTACCCAGGCTTTCTCCTCTTCCGAGAGGAAAACCTCGGTTCGGTGTGAGACCTTGGATGGCTCGATACCCAAAGGTTTGAGAAACTCAAGGTGAGCCTCGATTTGGGTATGAGGGCGGTCGAGCCCGGGGATGAGCTTAGTGTAATAGACGGCTCGTCCTCTCCGGGCCGGGCCGAAGCGGTCTTTCGCGCCGGAGAGATATGTCAAAAGGCCACTGCGTGGGTTTCCGAAAAGGTCGATCACCAGATCGTATTTTTTCTCGCGCAATGCGCGAATGAATCCAGCTTGGGCAAAGGCGCGTCGGCTTAAAGGCAGGGATGCGATCTCACGTTGCTCCAAGGTCAGGAGGGCATTCAGGTGAGGGTTGTGGTGCAAAACTTCTCCATAGGGCTTCTCGGACAGATAGGCGAGATGGGCTTGGGGGAACCTCTGGCGCAGGGCACGGATGAGAGGCGTGGTCAGGACCACATCTCCGAGGAAACGAAGGCGGGTGATGAGGATACGCTGGATGCCGAAAGGGGAAAAGGGGGACACTAAAGCTCTTCGACCACGATCTCTTTGTTGGTGAAAACGCAGATGTCGGCCGCGAGCTCGATGGCGCGCCTCACGATGGCCGGAGCATCCAGGCTGGAATATTCGATAAGGGCGCGGGCCGCGGCCAGGGCGTAGGGGCCGCCGGAGCCGATGGCGATGATGCCGTCCTCGGGTTCGACCACATCTCCGGCCCCGGAGAGGAGGTAGGAGTGCTCGCGATCCACGACCGCGAGCAGGGCCTCGAGCCGCCTCAAGACCTTGTCCGAGCGCCAATCCTTGGCAAACTCCACTACGGCGCGGGAAAGGTTCCCGCGGTATTCCTCCATTTTGACCTCCAGCCTCTCGAACAGGGTAAAGGCGTCGGCGGTGGTGCCGGCAAAACCGATGAGCCCCTTGTCGTCCTTGAGGCGGCGTATCTTGTTGGCGCCGTGTTTCACGATGGTCTCGTGGAACGTGACTTGGCCGTCGCCTCCCATGGCGACCTTTCCCTTATGGTGAAGGCCGAGGATGGTCGTGGAGCGAAACGGAAATCTGGAAATCATTAGTTTTACCTCAGCATCAGGATGAAGCCAATGGCTATCAAGAGACAAGAGATAGAGATCGGCAGCCAGACCGGAGCAATCCAGGGGAACGGGATGAGGAAAAGGACGTCCTTGGCTGCGAGATGTGGAGGCCAGCGGAGCAGGAGGTACAGAAAGATATAATAGAAAATGTCCCAGATGCCGAAGAGGAACAGGAAGGTCCCCAGGCGAAGAGGCCATTTCCGGGATGAAAGAAGGCTAATGGAGGCGAGCATGAGAAGGGTGGCGGCCTCGCGACCAAACTCCGTCAGATAATGGAAGGACGATATGTGACGGAGGTCGACGCTGAACCCTTCTGGGTAATAAAGGGCCCTGAGATAAACGACTACAGCGGACTCGCAGTAAGCCATGGAAAGGGCGAAAACGAAGAGCAGGATAATCCGGTTGATCATTCCTTGCTTCCCGAGCGGGGATGAGCCTGATCATAGGTTTTCTTCAGCCGGTCCATGGCGATATGGGTGTAGATTTGAGTCGTAGACAGATGGGAATGGCCCAGGAGTTCCTTGACCCCCAGAATCGGTGCTCCGCGGTTCAGGAGGTGGGTGGCAAAGGTGTGGCGCAGGACATGGGGGCTGGCCTTGGTGGCCGCAGTGACCCTGCGGATGTTCTTCTTCACCAGCCGGCGCAGGGCATCCGTGCTCAGGCGCCGGCCAGAGCGGGAGAGAAACAGAGGAGTAAGATGTGGGGTATTGGGTGAAGAACTTCGGGAAGAGAGGTAATCTTTAAGGGCCTTGAGGGCATAGCTTCCTAAAGGGACCAAGCGCTCCTTGCGCCCCTTGCCGAGGACATTAAAAGTGGAGCCCTGGAGGTCCAAATCGTCCAGGTCGAGATTCACCAACTCGGCGGCCCGAAGGCCGGCGCCGTAGAGCAGCTCGAGGATGGCGCGGTCACGGACAACGGTCGAGGAATCAGAGGACGGGGCGGACATGAGGGCCCGGGCATCCTTCTCGCTCAGGAAGCCTGGAACGCGGCGGGTACGCTTGGGGAGCTTCAAGCCCACGGCGGGATTCTGGGTGACGATCTCCTCGCGACAGAGGTATTTGAAGAAGGTGCGCAGGGCCGAGGCCTTGCGGGCGATGGATAGGGGATCAGCCCCGTAACGCAGAAGGGAGGAGAGGAATGCGCGGAGGCGGTTTCTGTCTACCTGCTGAGGAGCGAGGGGAGTTTTCCCCCCCTCGGTAGCGAAATCCAGGAACTGGGCGAGGTCTCCCTGGTAGGCCCGGAGGGTCTCAGGAGACAGGTTGCGCTCGTTCTTGAGGTGGAAGAGGAACCGGGAGATCGCGGCTTGCATATTTTTTTGAGAAGCTTCGGTCACCTTTGGTTAACATTTAATGATACTCGGAAACAGGATTAAAGTCAAGCAGCCTTCGGATGAGACGACTGGCCCCGGAGGGTTTCCCGCGCTGTTCAAATCCCTTTCCTGCCCTTTTCCCACGGTATTTCCGCGGATTATGCGACAGGGAGGGATGCGGGATGGGAAATGCCAATAATAGCTAAGTAACTGAAAAGATATGTTATTAGCGATGCGAATTAGGATAAGGCGAGAGGACAGAAATAAGGGAAATGAGGAAAATTTCTTTCCTGGGGAAATTACTTGTTGACAAAACAGGTTTTTTTCTGATAAAATGGCTAATTGGAGAAATGGGAAAGGAGGTGGTCAGCACAGTCCCGGGCTGATGCTTCTTGTTTTTCAAAAATCCCTTTTAAAAATTAGGAAAGGAGTGAGTGATCAAGTCATGAAAATGTGGAAGTGGACAGTTCTGGTTTTAGCCGTAGGGATGTTTGCCGGAGCAGCTTCTGGCAATACCCCGGACTGGGGCCCGTACATCAAAGTCGGGCCGATGATCCAGGGGATTCCGGAGCTCCCTCAAAACTGGTCAGTGGTCACCTACAACGGGTTCGTGTTCGACACCCACACCGGGGAGCCGGCGCTGCCGGCAGGCCTCAGAATCGCCTCCTACCCTAAGGGGACGACGGGGTATTACCTCGTGACCCTGAGGGTGCCCATCACGGAAGCGGTGAAAACCGAGCTCACCGCTCGGGGGGCGAAGCTCATCATCTTCATGCCTTACAACTCGTACTTGGTGGCCATGAACGAGGCGGCGAAGACGCAGGTGGAGGCCTCGCCGTCGGTGAGCTGGGTGGGGATCTTTCAGCCGGCATACAAGATCGCATCCTCGTTCAAAGGGAGCGGGATAAAGGATGTGTGGGTGCAGACCTTCCCGGATGAGAACATCCAGTCCGTAGCGAACAAGCTGCGGGAGATGGGCTTCTCCTCGGTGTCCATCGAGGACCCCGAGATGTACAAAATCCTGAAGGTCAGGATGGACCTGGCTTCGCTCGACAAGGTAGTCGGACTTCGGGAGGTGATGTGGACCGAGCCCTGGCCGGAGTGCAAGGTGGTGAACAAAGACGCCCAGTGGACCACGCAGACGAACATCTCGGGGGTGCGCAAGCTCTGGGATAGGGGCGTAGACGGCCATGGGGAAGTGGTGAACACGGCGGACACCGGGATCAATACGGCGCACATGTTCTTCTACGATTCGGCTTACCCGATTACAGTGGCCGGTAACTTCCCGAATCACCGAAAGATCATCGGCTACCAGGTTGTTACCGGAGCAGCGTTCGGGGATGTGAATGCGGCGTATTATCACGGGACGCACACCGCGGGGACCATCTGCGGGGACGACTCCTACAACGGGGGCATTGACCTGAACGACGGGATGGCACTCAAAGACAAGATGTATTTCATGGACATCGGGACCGCTGGGGGCGGCCTCTCTGTCCCGGCGAACCTGTACACCGGTTTGTATCAAACCCCGTATAATGGAAACGGCGGGGGAGCGGCCAGGATCTCGAGCCATTCCTGGGGATCTACGGGCGATTACACTTACTCTACCTATTCCGCGCAGACCGACGACTTCATGTGGAAACAAAAGGACTTCTGCATCTTCTACGCGGCAGGAAACGACGGGCCGTCGGGCAGCACGGTGTCCGCTCCGGGAACGGCGAAGGACATTGTGACCTGCGGGGCCAGCGGAGATGGGATGGCATCCAAAGTCCTGGCAGGCTTCTCGAGCCGGGGGCCGACCAATGACCGCAGAAAGCCCACCGTGTGCGCGCCAGGGGTCGGAATCATGTCGGCCTACGGCGGGACCAATACCGGGATCCAAGGGATGCAGGGAACCTCGATGGCCACGCCCTGCGCGGCAAGCAACGGGGCCCTGGTACGCTGCTACTTCGCCCGGGGGTTCTACCCCACCGGAGACAGCGTGGTGGGAAACCGCATGAGCTACATCCCGGCAGCCTTGGTCAAGGCCGTGCTGATCAATTCCTCAGTCAACGACCTCACGTCCTACACCATCCCGGACAACAACGTGGGGTGGGGCCGGATCTGCTTGGACAACACCCTTTACTTCTCGGGCGACGGCCGGAAGCTGGCCGTGTATCTGGACAGCCTTACGGCAGGCGCGAGCCGGGTCTGCACGGTCGCCGTGAACACGAATGCCGAGCCCCTGAAAGTCACGATGGTCTACACGGACTACCCAGGAGCGTCAGGCTCCACCCATTCGCTGATCAACAACCTCAACCTGACGGTAGTCGGCGGAGGCTCGACCTATTTAGGCAACGTGTTCTCGGGCGGTTGGTCAACGACCGGCGGAGCAGCGGACGCCAATAATCCCGAGGAATGCGTGTACATCCAGCAGCCGACGCTGGGCAACTGGGTGATCACGGTGAACGCTCCGACCGTAACATACGGGCCGCAGCCCTATGCGCTTGTCGTCTCGGGCGGGCTGGGGACCATCGGGGCGCAGGTGCTCTCGCTCCAGAAGAACGTGATCATTGACAACCTGTCCGGGTCCAACGGCAACAACAACGGCCGGGTGGATGTCGGCGAGACCGTGGCCTTCGTGGACACCATTTACAACGGCGGGGCGGCCAGCGTGACCGGGGTCACCGCGACCCTGCGCACGTCGGATGCCCAGGTTTCGTTCGTAGGCGCAGACTCGGTGGCCAGCCTGGGCGCTATTGGCGTCGGGGCCAAGGCGAACAACGGCGGGACGCCGTTCGAGCTGGTGGTTCGAGGGTCGCCGAGGACAGTGAACTTCACCCTGCACCTTGTGGGGACCCTCAAGAACAAGATGCCCTACACCAACGATATCCAGTTCCCGATTAAGGTCGGGATGGACTTCGGGGACAGGCTCGGGGCTTGGCAGCCGGTCATCCGCACGGACTCGACCTGTCTCTATGGACTGACCTATTCCGGGACCAACCTCTGGGGGTGCGATTGGTACTGGGGCCGGATTTGGAAGCTAAACCCTGTCACCTGTGACACGGTGGGCAGCATCCTGCCTGCTTCTCATGGCACCCAGATGTCGGATCTATCCTGGGACTGGGGCGATAATACCCTCTGGATGCATTCCAATGGTGATAAAACCGTGAATAAGGTCAATCCCGCGACCGGCGCGATCATCAGGTCATTTGCTTCACGGTGCGCAAGCTACGCCATCGGGTTGGAGGAGCGGGGTGGAGGGTTACTGGCAGCGGACACCCTGTGGGAGGCGGATCGCAATCTTGCCACCAACGGTGCGAAAAATCTTTACAAGTGCGATACGCTGGGGGCCCAGATATGGACGGCCACCACTCTTCCCACGTGGTTCACCGCAATAGCAGGTCCGCGAGGCATTGCCTGGGAACCCCAGGGGACGGCCTACTGGCCGGGGGGCACCCTCCTGCAGGTGGTCACGGACTTCGGGGGCTATAACAGCTCCCTGCTTGCGGCTCATATTTATGAGTGGCGCCAGAACGGAACCACCATAGACACGGTGCCGACCACAGCTCACCACTTCATCTGCGGAGATAACGCCCGGGGGATTGCGCGGGACACCACGGACTGGAACTACTGGTATTCGACCTTGGAAAACACGGCGAACTCCATCATTTACAAGGTCAAGGGGTTCTACGACAAGCCCCTGCCGCCCTCCGGGGTGGAAACCGGGATAAAGACGCTGCCCACGGCGTTTGCCTTGGGGCAGAGCTATCCCAACCCGATGACGGGCCGGGCCACGATCAACTACCAGCTCCCCAGGGATGTGGAGGTCTCGCTGAAGGTCTACAACGTCTCAGGGCAGTTGGTGAGGACGCTCGTGTCCGGGGCTGAGAAGGCGGGGTACAAGCAGGTCTTCTGGGACGGCCGTTCGAACCAGGGACGGAATGTCTCGGCCGGGGTGTACTTCTACCGGTTCAAGGCCGCTGACTTCACGGCGACCAAGAAGCTGGTCATGGTAAGGTAAATCCCCTTAGACTCTAACCTCAAGCGGCTCCTCAAAAGAGGAGCCGCTTGTCATTTTAAAGAGAAGCCGCCTGGGCAGAACTGGCCCAGGCGGCTTTGGGGGTTTTATATTAAGTGGCTTTAACGGAGCAGGAGCCCTTTCTGAGTCCGGCTCACGCCGAGGGCCTCCAAGCGGTAGAAGTACACTCCGGAGGCCATGGGCCGGCCCAGGCCATCGCGGCCATCCCAGTAAGCCCGATGCTCCCCGGCCGGGAGCTTCTCGTCAAGGAGGGTTCGCACCAGGGCTCCGCGAAGGTCATACACCGCGAGCCGGGCTTTCCCTTCCCTGGGCAGGCTGAAGGACGCGATTGCGGAAGACCGGAAGGGATTGGGCCGGACAGCGCTGAAGGTGACCTGGCCGGGGTTCAGCACGACCCCGCCTCCGGCCCCCACGCCGACCGTCGTATAATGTACTTTGGCCCGAATCTGAAGGTCTCTCCCCGTTTCTCTCCAGGGCGCCCAGACTCCGGTGTATTCCCAGCTGTTATGGGCATGGGGAGAGGTGGAGTCCGTGCCCACGGCCGGCGGAGAAGCCGTATCCTGGAGCCAGGCCACGTAGAAGGCTCCGGAGGTGATCACGATGTTTTTGGAGGTCTGGTCCAGCGTTTCCCAACGCGCTGCGGAAGGCGTGAGCACGGTGTCGGCTTTGCCGAGCAGGTTGCCGGGCGAACCCCCGGGGCCGGCGTCATCGTAAATGCCTGAAATGAAGTGGCCAGTTCCGTGGTAGATGTAGAGGTAGGTCGTGTCCACCTGGACGTAATACTCAGGGGGCACAAACTTGTTGGCGAAGCCGCCATAATTTCCGTTCCAGGAATATCCTCCGCTGGTGGCCCTGTCGTACTTTAAAAGCGGCGGCTCGGTAACGGCCCAGAACTCGCAGGTCTGGATATCGTTTATGAGGTTGCTGTCCGGCATCAGATTCTGGACATAAAACGTGTAGTTGCCCTTCAGCGGCGGCATCCAGGTGCCGAAGGGCACGGTATCCACCTGGCCCGGAACAGAGGGCGGGGCTTGGACGACCGTCTCCGCGATGGCAACATGGGTGGAGTCGTAGATCCGCTCCCAGACATCGTAGGGCGCGGGGACAGGCACATTGCCCGTGTTCTTGAGAGTGGCCCAGAGCTGGACAGCGGCCGTGTCAAAGCCGAAGAACCCATGGCTGCCCGAGTTCATGACATCCTGAGGGGCCACATCGAGGGCCTGGTAAGTGGTCGTGACCGGAGGAGTGAATTTCAGGACTAAAAAGTTGGAAAGGTTCCCCACTCCCGCACGATGATATTCCAAGCCCAGGGTTCCCGAGCCGTTTTCGATCCCTACTTCGCGGTCGTCTCCACTGGTGGGAGTTTTGATCGAGTCATAGATGAAGGTGATCGTGGAATCCAGCTTGGAGAGGATGACCTCGAAGTTGTTGTTATCCCGGGAGCCGCCGGTTTGGTACCAATGGGGGGCCTGCGTGTAGGCCACGATCAGGGTATCTTGGGCGGCATTCGTTTTGTACCAGACCCGTCCTTTGTTCGTGGTTCCGCTGAAGTCCAGGTCGGACTCGTCGATCGCTAACAGGTCGTTTACGTGATCCGGGCACGGGATGGTGTCGAAAGAGGCGGCGTTCAGGCCCGGCTGGCCGAAGTTGATGTAGCCGTTCGAGCCCACCCCGAAGGTCGTCACGTGATACCAGTAGTAGGGGAACTCGAACCCGATCGGGAAAGGCCCCTGGAAGTTGTCGTCGCCCAGGCCGGTGACGCGGTTCCAGGTGGTCGTATCCGGCCAGATGAAGGCTCCCTGGATGACCGTATCCTGCCAGGTGTAGCCGTAAAGATCCGGGCCGCCCGTGGACTCGATCCCATGGCCGCGGACGGGAAAGGCGAGCCGGCCCGCGAAGCCGGGGCGGGACAGGCTTGCCGCGGTTGCGAGGCTGGCCAGGATGAGAACGGCCAGCATTGCGCTCAAAACGTTACAGGTCTTCATGGAACACCTCCTCTTTTGGGTTCACCTCGTCTTGCGTTAGGGCACGCCTTCCTGCGAAAAGCAAGGGTTATATGATACCTTAATTCCGGGATTTTTGTCAAGGGGTCCAGGGCAGCGATGGCTTGACACCGGAGGGGGAATTGGGCTATACTATTTACGCTTAGTTTTTTTAAGACTAATGAAGGCAAATCGGATGCGCGAAAAATGGCAGGTGGAAAGGTACGACCCTTCGGGAATGCGGCGGCTCATAGACGGATTCCCGGAGCAATGCGCCGAGGCGATCGCCATCGGACGGGGAGCGAAGGTGCGGCTGGCCAGGCCCTCGGAGATCGTGGTCACGGGGCTGGGAGGGTCGGCCATCGGAGGGGACCTGCTGAGGTCCTATGTGGCTGGGGAGTGCCCCCTTCCGATCTTCGTGAGCCGCTCCTACGACCTGCCCGCTTTTGTGGGGAAAGACGCCCTGGTCTTCGTGAACAGCTATTCCGGTAACACGGAGGAAACCGTATCGGCGTATCGGGGTGCGAAGCGAAGAAAAGCGAAGGTCGTGGTGATTTCGACCGACGGGAAGCTTTCCGACCTCGCCAAGCGGAACCGTGACCCTTGGGTGCAGATTCCGCCGGGTTTGCCGCCTCGGGCGGCCCTCGGGTACTCGTTCTTCCCGATGTTGCTGGTGTTGATCCGGAACGGGTTGGTGAAAGACCGCCGGGGCGATTTCGAGGAGACCCTGACCTTGCTCGCCAAGCTGTCGATAAGATATGGACTGGAAAGTGCGCTGGAGAAGAATAGAGCCAAGCGAATCGCCGATGCCCTCAAAGATCAGCTGGCTATTATTTACTCGTCCTCGGAGCGGTTGGATGCCGTGACCCTGCGCTGGAGGAACCAACTGAACGAGAACGCCAAAACCCTGGCCTACTCGCATCTTCTTCCGGAGATGAACCACAACGAGATCGTGGGCTGGGAGGTCTTGAAGCCGATGATGAAGAAAGCCTATGTCTTGATGCTTCGGGACAAGGGAGACCACCCCAGGGTGCAGGTCCGGATGGAGATCACGAAACGGTTGATCGCCCCTCAGGCCGCGGGATACGAAGAGATTTGGAGCGAGGGGAACTCGCTTCTAGCCCGGATTTTTTCCCTCATTCACCTCGGCGACTGGGTGAGCTTCTATGCCGCGATGCGCAATCGGGTGGACCCGACGCCGGTCAGGAAGATCGATTACCTGAAGGCGAAGCTGGCGGAGAGAAAGTAGAGGGTTCTATGAAAGTCGTGATTCCGGTAGCCGGGGAGGGGACGAGGCTCAGACCGCATACCCTTTCGGCTCCCAAGGTGCTTCTGCATGTGGCCGGGAAGCCCATCTTGGGCCACATCCTGGACGAGATTGCAGCGCTCAGCCCTGCGGAGGTGATCTTGATTATCGGGCACATGGGGGAGAAAATCCAGGAGTATGTGAGCAAACACTATTCCTTCAAGGTCCGCTATGTCCCCCAGGAGGAGCGCCGGGGCTTGGGCCATGCGATCTCCTTGGCGAAGCCGCACCTAGGCCCCGCAGAGCCGGTCTTGATCGTCTTGGGCGATACCATCTTCCGGGCTCCGTTTGCCCAGATCCTTTCGGCCAAAGAGAGCCTCTTGGGGGTCAAAGAGGTAGACGATCCCCGGCGGTTTGGGGTCGTGGAGGTCAAGAACGGCTATGTCTCGCGACTGGAGGAAAAGCCCGCCTGGCCGGCCTCGAACCTGGTCATCGTGGGCATCTACTATCTGACGAAGCCGGGGCTCCTGTTCGAGTGCCTGGAGGAGATCATGGCCAAGGGGGTCAAGGTCAAGGGGGAATTCCAGCTCACGGACGCCCTGGAGCGCATGATCCAGAAGGGGGAGAAGATGAGGCTCTTCCCCATCGACGACTGGTTCGACTGCGGCAAGGTGGAGACTCTGTTGCATACGAACCGCGAGCTCCTCAAGCGGAGGGCGACCACGTACACCCTCCAGAACTCCATCATCATTCCGCCCGTGTTCATCGCCCAGCCAGAGAACGTCGAGCATTCGGTCATCGGGCCGTACGTGTCCATTGCCGAGGGGGCCATGGTGAGAAGGGCGATTCTGAGAGACGCGATCGTCAGTGAGGACGCGATCGTGGAGGATATCGCATTGCACAATTCGCTGATCGGGGAAAATGCGGTGGTGAAGGGCAGTTACCGCACCCTGAACGTGGGGGATTCCTCGGAAGTGGATTTGAGATGAAACCAACCGAGCACTTTTAACAGACGGAGGAGCGTAGCGATGCCCGAGAGCCGACTGTTCACCTCGGAGAGCGTAACCGAGGGGCATCCCGACAAGATCTGCGACCAGATCTCGGACGGGATCCTGGACGCCATCCTGGAGAAAGACCCCAACGGCCGGGTAGCCTGCGAAACCCTGGTCTCGACCGGATTGGTTCTGGTCGCCGGGGAGATCACGACCGCGTGCTATGTGGACATCCCCAAGATCGTGCGAAAGACGATCCAGGGGATCGGATATGTGAACAGTAAAGAGGGCTTCGACTACGAGACCTGCGCCGTGATCACGGCGATCCAGGAGCAGTCCGCGGACATCGCTCAGGGGGTGGACATCGGGGGGGCCGGGGACCAGGGGATGATGTTCGGCTATGCGACCAAGGAGACTCGGGAGCTGATGCCGATGCCCATCATGCTGGCCCACAAGCTGGTCCGACGGCTGAGCGAAGTGAGAAAGCGGGGGACGCTCTCTTATCTCAGGCCGGATGGGAAATCACAGGTGACCGTGGAATATTCAGGGGACAGGCCCGTTCGGGTGGACACGGTCATCATCGCGGCCCAGCACGACGAGGACGTGAAGGAGGAGCAGATCAAGAGGGACGTGATCGCCAAAGTCGTGAAGGAGATTATCCCGCCGAAGATGCTGGACAGCCGGACCAAGTACTATGTGAACCCCACCGGGAGGTTCGTGGTCGGCGGGCCCCAGGGGGATACCGGGGTGACCGGCCGGAAGATCATCGTGGACACCTATGGAGGATACGGCCGGCACGGCGGCGGGTCCTTCTCGGGCAAGGACCCGACCAAGGTGGACCGTTCGGCCTCTTATGCCTCGCGCTGGATCGCCAAGAACATCGTCTGCGCGGGCCTGGCTGACCGCTGTGAGATCCAGTTGGCCTACGCCATCGGGGTCGCGGAACCGGTCGCGATCATGGTCGACACCTACGGCACGGGAAAAATCGCGGACTCTAAGCTGGCCAAGATCATCCGGCAGCACTTCGACCTCACGCCCAAGGGGATCATCGACACCCTGCATCTGAGGAGGCCCATCTTCCAGCGGACCGCGGCCTATGGGCACTTCGGCCGCGAGGAGGAAGGCTTCACCTGGGAGGTCTGCAACAAGGTGGATGACCTCCGCAAGGCGGCCAAGAAATAGGGAAGGGAGAATAGGAAAAAACAAATGGTTGCGCATGACGTCAAGGATCTGAAGTTGGCCAAACAGGGGGTACGGCGGGTGGAGTGGGCCGAGCGGGACATGCCGGTTCTGCGTCTGGTGCGCGAGAGGTTTGAGAAAGAGAAGCCCCTCCGAGGAATCCGCATGGGGTGCTGTCTGCATGTGACCACGGAGACGGCGAACTTAGCCCGGACCTTGAAAAGCGGAGGGGCCGAGGTGAGGATTTGCGCCTCGAACCCGCTCTCCACGCAGGACGATGCCGCTGCGGCCATGGTCGCGGAATACGGGATCCCGGTGTTCGCCATCAAGGGAGAGGACCACAAGACCTATTACCGGCACATCAACCAGGCTCTGGACCACAGGCCGCATCTCACGATGGACGACGGGGCGGACCTGGTCACTGAGCTTCACACCAAGCGCAGGGAGCTGGCCAAGGGGGTCATCGGGGGGACCGAGGAGACCACAACCGGGGTGATCCGCTTAAGAAGCATGGAGAAGAAGGGCGTCCTCCTTTATCCCCTGATCGCAGTGAACGACTCGGATACCAAGCACCTTTTCGATAACCGCTACGGGACCGGGCAGTCCACGATCGATGGGATTTTGAGAGCCACGAACGTGCTTTTCGCCGGACTCAAGGTGGTGGTATCCGGATACGGGATGTGCGGCCGGGGCGTAGCCCTGCGGGCCAAGGGCCTGGGGGCCCACGTGATCGTCACGGAGGTCAGCGCCCTGCGGGCCCTGGAGGCGACCATGGACGGATACGAGGTGATGTCCATGAGCCGAGCCGCGAGGATGGGGGACCTGTTCGTGACCCTGACCGGAGACGTCTCGGTCATCCGCAGGGAGCACTTCCTGGCCATGAAGGACGGGGCTATCGTAGCCAATTCCGGGCACTTCAACGTGGAGATCGATCTGGAAGACCTGGCCAGGATGGCCAGGAAACGGCGCAAGGTGAGGGAATACGTCGAGGAATTCACCCTGTCCAGGGGAAAGAAAATCTTCGTGCTCGGAGAGGGGAGACTGATCAACCTGGCCGCGGCCGAGGGGCACCCGGCCTGCGTGATGGACATGTCCTTCGCCAACCAATCTCTGGGTTCGGAGTATCTGGTCAAGCACGGAAAGAGGTTGGAACGCAAGGTGTATATCCTGCCCAAGGCCATTGATGACGAGATCGCCAGGCTCAAGCTCAAGGCCTTGGAGATCACCATCGACGTCCTTACTCCGGAGCAGAGAAAATATTTAGCGAGCTGGGAATTGGGGACATAGACCGCCGAGGATTGAGAAAGGGCCTGCGCTGTCGCAGGCCCTTGTTTTTTTGAAGTGCGGGCAGAATCGCTGCGGCACTACCTCGGTTCCGAAAGCACCTTCCCGAGGAGGTTACGCGCTTTGGCGTAATCCGGCTTCAGCCGCAAGGCCTCGCGAAGCTCCCTCTCCGTTTCCTCGTACTTTCCCTGCTCCCAGAGCGCAACCCCGAGGTTATAGTGGACCTCGGCCAGGAACTTGGGTTGGCAACGAATCGTCTCTCTGAATTCCTTCTCCGCCTCCTCGTATCTCCCCTGCTTGCCAAGAAGGTTCCCAAGGTTGTAATGCGCATCGGGATAGTCCGGACTCAATCGGATGGCCTTGCGGTAGCTCTGCTCGGACTCCTCATCCCGGCCCTGGTCCCCCAGGGCTTTGCCGAGGTTGAAGTATCCTGTAGGGCAGCTCGGATCTGCCGCCAGGATGGCCCGAGATACGTTTTCCATGGTCATCCAGGCGGGATTCCAAAGATACGTCCGCACCCCGAACAGCACGAAGACCAAGGTCACGAGCCCGATCCAGGCCCAGCGGGTCCATCCCTTGGACCGCTGGATCAGGAGCCAGGCTCCCCATCCCCCCAGGCCGCAGGCTCCGACAGAGGGAAGATAAAGCCAGCGCTCTGCTAAAATCAATACCCCCGGGATGGGGATGAGGTTTGCCACCGGAACGAGGCCGATGAGGAACCAGGAAGCCAGAAGGCCGAGCCGGGGGTTCTTCCTCAAGCCCCATCCCGTTCCCAAGAGGCTTCCCAGAAGGAGAAAAGCTCCCCAAACCACCCTCCCATCCCACACCCCGCCTGGAACCGGGACCGTGTGCAGAGGGCTCAGGGTCAGGGGGAAGAAAAGCAGTCGCAGATAGCGGGCATAGACCTCAAACATCATCAGGAAGTTCTTGAGCGGACTCCCGCCCCACCATTCCGAGCCCGCGCCCTGTCCCCCCAGCACTTTTCCCCGGTAGACCCAGTAGAAAGCTCCGATCACTAAGAAGGGGAGGAGCCGTAAGAGGCTGAATTTCTTGACTCCGCTCACGAAAATCTCATAGATCACCAGGATCCCAAGAAGGACGAGGCCAGTCTCCTTGGAAAAGCAGGCCAGGAGGAAACTCAAAAGGGATCCCCCATACCAGAAGGCTTTTCTCCAGCCCTGGGCATTGGAAAGCCTGGAGTAAGCCAGGAATCCTATGAGCACGAACAGGGTTGCCAGGAGGTCCGATCGCCCCAGGAAGGCGATCACGGCTTCGCCATGCCCGGGATGAACTGCGAATAGCGCGCCGGATAGAAATCCGGCCCAATGGCTCTGGGTTACATCCCGGAAGAGGATGGCGACACCGAAAACGCAGAGGAGATGCAGCAGGAGGTTCGTCAGGTGGTACCCGAATGGATTGAGCTTCCAGAGGGCATAATCCAAAGCCAGGGAGAAGAGCATTGCCGGACGCTGTCCGGTCAAGGGATAGATGGCTCCCTCGGCCGCCGAGCCCTGGGACTGGAAGAATCGTGAGGGGGGCCAGAGGCTGCGGAGGACTGGGTTTTTTACGATGAACTGGGGGTCGTCCCAAACGAAGCCGTTGCGGAACATAGGCCAGTAGGCAAGGACGCACAGCAGGACCAGCACGCCCCAGACCCAGAGGCTGGATTTATCTCTGTCCTTTTCTTGCGCCGTCATCAGCCTATCCGCCAGAGCCTGTCCTCGTCGCTTCGGTTTGGACCGTGTCCCACGCTGATGGTTTCCCTTATCTCATCAGGATCATCTTCTGGGTCAGGGATCCCTGGGGCGCCGTGAGACGGAGGAAGTAGATGCCACTTGGAACGTCCCTGGCGTCCCATTTGGATTGGTAGGTCCCGCCCACGCGGTCCTCGTCCAGCAGGGTTCGGATGAGCCGCCCCTGGAGGTCATAGACCTTCAAAGCCACCCGTCCGGGGCAGGGAAGGGCGAAGGAGACAATCGTGCTCCTGCTGAACGGATTGGGGGAGGGCCGGGATAGGGACAAGGTTTTAGGCAGGTTAGCCAGCGCAGGCTCAAGCTCCACGCCCAAGGGATTGAGATACACGCCCTTGTCGAAGTCCAGAGTGTCGTTGGCCGAGTCCCGGAGCCTCATCCTGAGGATATACGCCCCGACGGAAAGGCCGTGGGTGTCCCACAGGTCCAGGGTGTCGTTCACTACGTGCTGGCTGTGCGACGGGCCCACAAAGCGCATCGCGCTGGGGGTATCCGCCGGGGCATAGAGCATGCGGTAATTCGCGAAGGTCACGGGCTGGGCCGGGCCGTTCAGGATGTCCGCGGTTCCCGTGATCGGGACCATGGACTCGACCATGGCATTGGACGGGATGGTTAAGTCCGAGATGAAGACCAGGGCCGTGTCCCGGGCCACGGGGTAGTAGTCCGAGGTGCACAGGGCCACGAGCATCACCGAGGCGTCGGTGGCGTTCACAGCCCCGAAATTGACGTGGGACCCGACCAGGGCCAGGAAGGTGCGGTCCCGGGAGATGACCTGGGTGTAGATGGTGGAGGTCACCACGACGTACTGGGTGTTGCCCTCGGACCCGATGTAGCCCCCGGACCCGTCGCAGATGGAGTTCGAGACCGTGATCCTGGGGAAGCCGTAGCCCAGCATCTCGCCGAAGATCGAGGATTCCAGCACGAAGCGGGTGGAGTCCTGGGGGTAGAGGTTCCAAGTCAGGTGGTCGGTGTTCACCAGGCGGTAGGTCCGGTCCGCGAGCGGCAGGGTGTAATCCGTGTAATGCTGATTGTTCACCAGGCCCGAGACGTGGATGGAGTCCCGGCCCGGCATCATGATCCCCGAGGCCCGGATCTTGGAGTTCGTGATGGTCGCCTGGCAGCCCTTCCTGGGGAAGGTGCCCCACATCACGCCCGAGACCGTGTCCAGGGTCACGGTGTACTTGATGCCCGAGACACCCGGAGAGCCGGGGTGGATCTCCCAGTGTTTTAAGGTCGTATCGGCACCAGGCAGGGTGAGGCTCACGATGCTGGAGTCCGGGAACGAGAGCCAGACCAGGGCCGTGTCGCAGTTCGTGATCGAAAGCTGGGCGCTGTCCAGGATCACATACTCCGAGGAGAAGTCCGAGCGCAGATAGGTGACCCTGGGCCTGCCAATCAGGCCCACGGTGTTGAACCCGTTGCGCAAGGTGGAGTTGCGGACATTATACTGCGCACTGTCCGCTGCGCCCATGCTCCAGGACTGTTTGCTGGAGGTGACCGTGGCGCTGTCCAGGGAGAACTCCCCGGACTGGTAGGCCGCGGCCCCGTACTCATAGGCATAGGACTGCTGGAAGGCCAGGGACCCTCCCTGGACGCGCATCTTGCCGTGGTCCAGGACGTAGATGTTCCCCACCAGGGTGAAGGTGGCATGGTCCAGGATCAGGGTGCCGTTGTTCACCACGATGATCCGGCCCCGGTGAGTATAACTCCCGCTGATGGTCCTCACCTCGTTGGAGTCCGGGAAGCCCACGATGATGTCCGAGTCTGGAACGGCGGTGACTAGTAACTGGTGACTAGTGACTGGTTTTGAGGCATGGGCATGGTCGTAAAGGAACTTGGCCCGGGCCCAGCCCGGAGTCAATGCCAAGGGAGAAGCCGAGGCAAAGGCTGAGGATAGAATAAGAGTGAGAAGTGAGAAGTGAGAAGTGAGAAGAAAAACCGGGCGCGTTTTCATCAGGCACCTCCTTGGGGAAGGGTGAAAGCGGATAATGGAGACACGTTCAACATGAATATATTAAGCAAACCACGTGCCAAAATCAAGAGGAAAAACGGGAATGGACGTAAGGTCATATCCCGCATCGTGTTATGCACTTTCCTCGATTTCCTAAAAAGGAGAGCATAGAGACAATCCGTATCCGGGAGGATAAGGGCCGTATCAGGTCGGATAATGACGGTAGCTTAGGGAATGGTTGGAGAGGAAAGGGGTTTGCGGAAAAGATGGATGAAATTGCCGTTCCCGACCTCTCCAAAGGGCTGGTCAGGCACAGGCTCGTACCCGAGCCCTATAAGTTTCTTTTCCGTGAGCCCGGAATAACTGCCCATCCAGTCCCGGTCATAGAGGACAAAGGACCCGTGTGGCAGGGCCTTGAGGAGCTCGGGAAGCATCAGCTGGTCGTTCCTGATGAACCGGAGATACTCCCGGTTGGTCATCTCCATGGCCCAGGGGTCGCTGTGATTGAGGAAGTAGAACTGGAAGTCCGAGCAGAAGACCAGGGGACGAGGGGAGGAGGGGCCGAGGGTTCGAGCGTTGAAATAAGCCTGCATTTCGCGATAGACCTGGGCCTCCAGGCGCTCCTGAGGAATGGGAATGGGATGGGTTCGCAAATGAAGGGAATAAGTCCAGGCTGAGAGCGCAAGGATGATCAAGCCTGTGACCGGAGCCCAGAGGCCGGAGGTGCGCCGGGTGAGAATATATCCCAGGCGGCGGGAGCCTGTCAGGAGTGCAGAGAACCCCGCGGCGGCGCAAAGCCCAAGGAGAGGGGAGATGGGGACGAGGTAGCGCAGGTAACCGGCCGAGCCGAAGTAGCCTCCTGACCAGAGCAGGGAGTGAAGGACGAGAATGAACAGGGAAAGGAAATATGCCAGGCCCAGGCGGTAACGGCGGATGACGAAGACCCCGAGCAAGGCAAGGATAAGGATAGGAGGGGAGGCGAAGCGGGGAAGCCGGAGCACGTAATCCAGCAGGGTGGCGCTGCCCCAGCGCCCGTGGTAGCCCCAGGGGAAATTGTTTACAAACCAAAGGGAATTTCCCGTGCCGAGCCAGCTCAAGACCGCCCAGAGAAGGAGGCCGATCAGGAGCAGTCCGGTCCGCTTCAGCTTGGCCGTGACCTTCGAGCTTCGGTCCAGCCAGACCATCAGGAACCAGAGGGGTCCGAGGAAGAAGCCCTCCGGACGAGCGAGCGGGGTCAGGGAGATGAAAAGGCATGAGAGGTTCCTGTGCCGGTTCTCCCAGTGCATCATTCCCAGGACCATGAGCAGGCCCAGGCAAAGCTCGGTCATCACGGTATAGGACTGCTGAATGAAAAGCGGCTGGGCCGCAGTGAACAGGAAAGCCATTGAAGGCCAGGGGATGTCCCGCATCCGGGCCATTCGATAGGCCTGAAGCCCGATGAGCGCGGCGATGAGCAGGCTGAAGACCCGGGTCAGGTAGAAGGGCAGCTGGGCGGGAAGGGTGTAAAGCAGGACGAACAGGGGACGGGCCCAGATCGAGGCGAAGAGGAAAGGGTGGTGAGGCGCGTAGCGGGCCTGGAGCCAGTGGCAGACCTCGTCCATCTCCACGAAGCCCGGCGTGGTCGCGATCAGCCCGGCTCCGAGGGCCAGGAAGGCCAGGATGAGGAAGAAAACGGGAAGATGCTTCGCCATATCAGGGAACATTATACCAGATATCGGTTGGAGGATAAAAGAGGGGGGAGGGGTCCAGTCCTTTTTCCCACTTCGGAAAAGGGGGGTAGGGGGGATTTGAAGACCGTCATGGAGCCTGCCCCGGACCACGATCCGGGGGGCTTGACCCGGAATCAAGTTTATCTCCCCTCTCCTAAAGAGGTAGGAGAGGGGTGGGTGAGGTTGAAATATCTAAAATAATATATTTCTTATAGGGTGGGTGGGCGGGGAAAAATGGTACGTCCCTTTTCGTTGCCGCTCCGTCTCAAGTGTTTTAGCGAAGCGCAACGGTCCCCGTTGACTTTCTCCCCCCTCCTCTGATACAATACAGGCTGAACTTTTTATAGGCTGTTTGAGGTGAAATACCGCATCTACATTGACGAGGTGGGCAACCCGGACTTGAAAAGTTCGGATGACCCGAACCATCGTTTTTTGAGTCTAACCGGGGTTATCCTCGAATTGGGCTACGTGGAAAAGGTTATCCACCCCCAGATGGAGGCCCTGAAGCATAAGTTTTTCCGCTTCCATCCCGATGAGCCGGTGATCTTCCACCGTAAGGAGATGCACAATGCCAGGCCCCCTTTTGAGGTTTTACGGAACCCTGAAATACGGGAGCGGTTCGATAGCGACCTTTTAACCCTTCTGTCGGCTTGGGAGTATACGGTTATCACGGTCTGCCTTGATAAGAAGAAACACAAGGAGAAATATACGAAATGGCAGTATGATCCCTATCATTACTGCCTTGAGGTTCTCTTAGAACGTTATTATTTCTTCCTAGACCGCAAGAAAGCGAAAGGCGATGTAATGGCGGAATCCAGAGGCGGGAAGGAAAACCAGCGGTTGATGAATTCCTTTGCACGTCTCTGGGAGAAAGGGGACCAATTTATCCACGCGGAGCTTTTTCAAAAGGTCTTGACCAGTAAGGAGTTAAAGGTCAGGCCCAAGATTAATAATGTGTCGGGTTTGCAATTGGCTGACCTTCTGGCCTCTGAGAGCAGGAATGAACTGCTTAAGGAGAAGAAGTTCTTGGCTAAGGATTTATCTCCTTTTGCCCAGCGTGTGATCCAAATTCTACAGAGTAAGTTTGACCAGGAGGAAGGGCAGGTTTACGGGAAGAAGTTCTTGTAGGGAATGAAAAAGAGGTCCCTTTCGGGACCTCCGATGGCGTTCGCCATCCGCCTCCGTCACCAACCGGATTGATGATATCTTAACACAAATGGGTTTTGGATGTCAAGGGGTTAAGGGCCTGTAAGGCCTTTTTGCTGTCATTCCCGCGCAGGCGGGAATCCAGGATCTTTTCCCCGTTGACTTTTCCATCCGCCTCTGTTACAATACAGGCTGAATTATAATAGCCCATTCGAAGATCCCGTTTATGAAGAGGAGTTAAGAGGTGGGTAAGATCAAGTGGTTTTCTTATGACTGGAGAAAAGTATTAGCTGGTGTTTTCGAGTCTCTTTTACACGTCATTCTTGTGGCTATCTGTTTTTACACCAGTTTTTTCCTTACAGGCTTGCTCGATATCGCCTTCAAATCAAAAGTTATTATCAATCCTTGGATTTCTGTTCCTATATTTGTAATTCTGACATTATGCCCTGTCGTTCTTTCGGTCGCCTTGCCTAAAAAATTATACCATCGAACTCCGGGCCAGTGCATCGTTACGTGGTCATTGGATCACAAAGGGGATCTTAAGCCATTAATCCTATTTACTAAAATATTACTAGTCGTTGTTGTCGTCTTATTTTCAGTGAGGTGGGTAACAGGGGGAGCATTTGGTTCGATGGCTAAAAAGCAGCTGAGGGCCCTTGAATCTATGGTCGTGACTTTGGACCCCCAAACCTACTATCCCGCGTTCGATTCTCTTAACAACGCTGCTCCGTATTTCAGGGCAGCCACCAAAAGTCTCGATGATTCCACAAAATCGTCTGTCTACCGTATTTACAGAGTAGTTATCCAGAATCCTGATACTCTTAAGGCGTTATCATTGGAAATCCATCGAATTATTATGGCCAACCAAGCTTCTTTATCATCTTTGGATAAGGCCTTAGAACAACCCAAGTTGTTATTAAAAGACTACCGTAATAACCGTGATATCCAATTCAATTCTTTTCGTATCAAGTCGGACTTTGGTGATGAACATCCCCCAAACTTTTTGATTTTAGGGAAAATCTGCCTTTTGGGGGCCCTTGTTGCTGGGTACGAAAATGATTCAGTGTCCTGCGAACGGTATCTGAACCGGGCTATCGGCATCGCTCGGCTTGAACGGGAGGAGCCAACTCAGCTTAGCGGGTTGGTTTCTGTTGTCGAAACAAATGACATTTGTGATTGTTTGGCTACACTGGTGAAAGTCGTTTTGAATAAATCGCAGTGTTTCCTTCTGGTGCGGAAAGCCTTGAGTTCTTTGCCTTCGATGGTCGGGATCACCCAGAATGGAGAAAAGGATTGCTTTTTCTGGCGAAACTCTTTCATCGATAGAAGCGAACTTCGGTTAATCAACAAGGTATGGCCTCACTGGCAACATTATTGCAGTTATCGTTTTATGGTGTTGGCTATGCAATGCACTGCACCTGTAAATGGTGCCGAGGATGCAGCCAGACTGGGTAAGGAGTGCAAGGACTTTTTAAACACTCACATCGGCATCCCAGCGTTCGGGTTAATGTTTGCAACGAGTCCATACTCGAGGTATCTTCGTGAATTAGCGGCAAGAGCCTCTCCAGATGCTGTTTTGATTTTCGCTGCATCGGTCGCCTATCGCGATAAATACGGGACTTATCCGGCGAGCCTAGATGAGTTGGTTCCTGATTATATTGACAAGCTTCCACAGAGCCCTTTCGACCATAAGGATTATTTATTTAGAACCCAAGAGGATTCTATGGAGGTTTATGCAATAGGTATTGAAGGTAAACATGTTCCAAGTTCAACAATTATAAGTTGGTAGATGAAGATTTTAAAGGAAAGCAATAAATAATGGATTGCCCTATTTTTTCGATAGTGTATATCTTTCACGGGTGCCTTTTTCACGAAAAGGGTCATTCCTTCAATGCCTAAGCTCCGTAATCCCCTGCACTCCGAGGGTGCTTCGGGCAAGCTGGACGAGGAGACGGTGCTGTGCTGGCGGTACGGGAAAACTTACAGCCGGAGGCATGTGGTGCCGAAGCAGCCGAATACTCGGGCCCAGAAGGAGACGCAAGGGAACTTCGCTTGGGCGATGAGGCAGTGGCAGCGTTGGTTAAAGGAGGATGAGCGCGAGGCTTGGCGGGCCTATGCCCAAAGGGCGAAGCGGGTGGACCGTTTGACTCTGGGCACGACGCACCCTCTGGGGCATACCCTGTTCCTCCGCTCTGCGATCTGGTGTCGCAGGGCGGGTTTTGCTCCTCCCCGGCTTCCGCCCAGCAGCCCTTCACCCCAGCCCCTCCGCCTGGCCCTTTTCCCGAAAGGGAGGGGGCTTTTGATTCGCTGGGACCCTTTGGATTCCGGGATCGTTCGCAAGGGAGCGAAGCCTGCTTCCACGGATACGGCCCCGAAGCTGGAGCTGTGTTTGGCCGTGACGAATGCCTGGAGAAAGCCCTGGGAGAGTCTTTACACCACCCTGGCCCTCGTTCCTCTGTCCAAGGGCCAGCACCTCTATACCCCTGTCCGGCCCGGTAAACGGTACTCCTTTTCCTCCCGCGTCTTAACTTCGGACGGCCAGGCCAGCCTTCCCTCCCGCATCTCCCTGATCCTGGAGTAGAACATACCTGCCGTAGTGGTCGCAACGTGGTCCCGTAGTGCTCCTGTAGTGGTCGAATATACGGGGTTGTAACGGAGTTGTAACCGGGGTGTAACGGGGGTGTAAACCCCCAAAAAGACTTCCACCCTCCCCCTTCGGGGGAGGGTGGTTTTGATCTAAGGGAGCCGTTTAAGTCCTGGGTAGGGCATCTCCCTGTCCTTCCATCATTCAGGCCGGGAAAAGGCCGTTTCTGCCCATCCTGGGGCTTGCAATAAAGGGGCCGGCGTGGTAGCATAATACCAACTGATTTCAATGAGCATTCGAAGCAAATACCTTGGCCTCGCCCTGGTCCTCTTCCTCCTGGAGGTCCTCATCGCCACCAGGCTCGCCGGGATCCCGTTCATCCGCGGCAGCCTCAGCGACATCCTGGTGGTGGCCCTGGTCTATTTCCTCATTCAGGCCCTCAGGACGGTCAAACCCTTGCCTCTCGCCATCGGGGTGTTCCTTTTGGCCTGTGCGGTAGAGGTCACGCAATACTTCCATTTGGCCCGGGCCCTCCACCTCCCCAAGGGCGGCCTTTTCTACATCCTCGCGGGGAATACCTTCAGCTTCATGGATATCCTGATGTACCTTATTGGCTGCGCGGCCTCCTTGGCGGTGGATGCCTGGCTCTTAAACCCTGTCCGTTCAGCCAAGGCAGAACGCAGAGGGGAAACGGGAAGTTAAGAGATTAGGAGGCTGAGAACCAAAGACATTCGATTCCGGATCAGCTCCGGAAGGACGACACGAGGGCGGGGCTTTAAAGCCCCGCCCTGCCGTTTTAGGAGAGATTGACTTATGCGATTGAAATATGATAAACTAACAATCTTATTTCAAATAACCCGAGACCCTAAGGAACCCTGTCGAAATTGAGCGAGATAAGCAAGGCTTATAACCCCAAGTCCGTGGAGGAGAAGTGGTACTCCTTCTGGGAGGAGAAGGGCTATTTCAAAGCCCGGCCTAATCCCCAAAAGAAACCGTACTGCATCGTTATCCCTCCGCCCAACGTGACCGGGATCCTGACCGTGGGGCACGTCCTGAACAACACCATCCAGGACATCCTCATCCGATACAAGCGGATGGAGGGCTTCGAGACCCTGTGGCTGCCCGGGATGGACCACGCCGGGATCGCCACCCAGGTCGTGGTCGAGAAGGAGCTGGCCAAAGAGGGGAAGACCCGGCAGGACCTGGGCCGGGAGGCCTTCGTAAAGCGGGTCTGGGAGTGGAAGGAGCAGTACGGGGGGATCATCCTCAAGCAGCTCAAGCGCCTGGGGTGCTCCTGCGACTGGGCCCGGGAGAGGTTCACTATGGACCCCGGGCTCTCCGAGGCCGTGCTGGAGGTCTTCGTCCGGCTCTACGAGAAGGGGCTCGTGTACCGCGGGAAGCGGATCGTGAACTGGTGCCCGAGATGCCGGACCGCGATCTCGGACGAGCAGGTGGAGCACATGGAGAAGGATGCCAAGCTCTACTACGTGCGCTACCCCTACAAAGAGGGAGGGGGCTACCTGACCGTGGCCACCACCCGGCCCGAGACCATTTTGGGAGACGTAGCCATAGCCGTTCATCCTGAGGATGAGCGCTACAAAGAGAAAATCGGAAAGATGGTCCTGCTCCCGGTGCTGGAGCGCGAGCTCCCGGTCATCGTGGACCCTTACGTGGACAAGGAGTTCGGCACCGGGGCCCTCAAGATCACCCCGGCCCACGACCCCGCGGACTTCGACATCGGGCAGCGGCACAAGCTTCCGTCGTTAAACATCCTGGCCCCGGACGCCACGATCAACGAGCTGGGCGGGCCCTACCAGGGGCTCACCCGCGAGGAGTGCCAGGAGAAGATCATCGCGGACCTCGAGGCCAAAGGGCTGTTGGAGAAGATCGAGCCCTATCACCACGCCGTGGGGCAGTGCGAGCGCTGCGAGACCGTGATCGAGCCCTACCTCTCGGAGCAGTGGTTCGTGGACATGAGGACCCTGGCCCAGCCCGCGCTCAAGGCCGTGCTGGACGGCGAGATCACCTTTTATCCCGAGCGCTGGACCAAGGTCTATCAGCACTGGATGGAGAACATCCAGCCCTGGTGCATCTCCCGGCAGCTGTGGTGGGGGCACCGGATTCCCATTTACTATTGCGACTCCTGCCACGAGGTCATCGTCCGCAAGGAAACGCCCAAGGCCTGCCCGAAATGCGGGGGAGGCCCGATCCGTCAGGACGAGGACGTCTTGGATACCTGGTTCTCCTCCTGGCTCTGGCCGTTCTCCACCCTGGGCTGGCCAAAGGAGACCCCGGACCTGGAGTACTTCTATCCCACGGACATGATCTCCACGGCCCCGGACATCATCTTCCTGTGGATCGCGAGGATGATCATGGCGGGGTACGAGTTCATGGGAAAGAAGCCCTTCCATTCGGTGTATTATCATTCCACGATCCGGGACGACAAGGGGCGGAGGATGTCCAAGTCATTAGGCAACTCCCCGGACCCCCTGGACCTCTTCGAGCAGTACGGGACGGACGCGTTGCGGTTCACGATCATCTCGCTCGCCCCGATCGGGCAGGACATCCTGTTCGCGCCCCGGATGGTGGAGATGGGACGGAACTTCGCCAACAAGCTGTGGAACGCGGCCCGGTTCGTGCTGATGCAGCCCGGGGCGCAGGGGCCCCTGCCTGCGGCGCGAGGCCAGGACCTGAGGCTCGAGGACCGCTGGCTCCTGTCCCGGTTCCGCGAGACCGTGGGCGAGGTGCGCGAGGACCTGGAAGGGTACAAGTTCAACGAGGTGGCCAAGGCCCTGTACGACTTCGTGTGGCATGACTACTGCGACTGGTACATCGAGATGGCCAAGCCCCGGCTCGCGGAAGAGGGCCGGGAGACCGTGCTGGGCGTGCTCCTCGCGGTCCTGGAAGGCATCCTCAGGCTGCTCCATCCCTTCATGCCCTTCCTTACCGAGGAGATCTGGCAGCAGGTGCCGCACAAGGGGAAGAGCATCATGACCGCACCTTATCCCAGGAGCGAACTGGGACAGCGGGACGAGAGCGCGGAGCAGGAGATGGCTTTGCTCCAGGAGATCATCACCGGGGTGAGGAACATCCGGGCCGAGATGGGGATCGCGCCCAATCAAAAAGTGGATTGCCTCCTCAAGGTTCATGCCGGGCCAGGGGAGCGGGCCCTGCGCGAGCAGGAGAGGACGATCCGGCTCCTGGCCAAGGTCGAGGCCCTGACCATCGGAGGAGGTCTTTCCAAGCCCAAGCATTCGGCCACGGCCGTGATCCGAGGGTGCGAGATTTACGTTCCCCTGGAAGGCATCCTGGATCTGGCGGTTGAGAAGGCCCGGCTGGACAAGGAGGCGAAAGCCCTGGAACGGCTTCTGGCCCAGGCCGACCGCAAGCTCTCCGACCCTGGCTTCCGGGAGAAGGCTCCCGCGGAGATAATCGCGCGGGAGACGAAAAAGCGGGAGGATCTGCGGGAGAAGCGCGATCGGCTTTTGGCACACCGGGCGATGCTCGAGGACTGAAGCCCTTGAAAAGCCTTGACTTTACCTTTGGAGTTCGGTATAATAGTAAGTCTTGATATGAACGCCGAGACCTGGAAGAATGGGAGGCATTATGCCTGAGGGAGAAATCAAGCTGCGGCCCGAAATCGAAAGCCTTTCCGTGAGACTGGAGGCGGATCCGAAGTCCAAGGTCTTCGCCCAACTGGCCGACGCCTACCGCAAGAGCAACATGACGGACGAGGCCATCGAGATCGTTAAGAAGGGTCTGGAGATCCATCCCAACTACGCGGCAGCGCATTTCGTATTAGGGCGGTGCTATCTGGAGAAGCGGATCTACTCCCTGGCCCGAGAAGAGTTCGACCGGGTGGCGAGCTTAGATCCGCACAACGTAGTAGCTCTCAAGCTTCTGGCCGATGTACAGTTTGCTCAGGGGGCCAAAGAAGAAGCGGTCCGGCGTTATCGGCAGGTCTTGGACATGGATCCCATGAATGCCGAGGTCGCCGAGAGATTGGCCGAACTTCTTCCCCCTCCGGTGGCTCAGGAGCCAGAGGCAGAACTTCCTGAGCCGAGCGTTGCTGTCGTGGAGCCGGAAAAGAAGCCTCCGGTTTCGCCGGAAGAGACGGCGGCCCCTTCTCTGCTAGAGCCTGAGATCCATCCAGAGGAAGCTGTTCAGGAAGCTCCCAGTGCCGTTGCCAGTGCAGCGGAAGAAGCCCCTCCGCCTACCAGCGAAGAGCAGGTCATCTCTCCTGCAGTGGAACCAGTCCCGGAACCTCCCCAAGCTCCTGTGGAGCCATCTCAGGCCCCGACCGGGATGGAGCGGGGAAGGATCCTTCCCCGGACTCGGTTGACCAGCGAGGACGTTTCGGGCATCGTGAATAAGATGTTTATTGAGAAAGCGTCGGAGACCCCAGCGGTTCCCCTTGCTGAGGAGGCTCCGGCTCCGAAAGCCATTGAGGCCACCCCCGAGGTTCCTCCTTCTGTTGAGCCCGCTCCCGAACCGGAGAAGGCCGTAGCAGAGCGGGCTACAGCGATCACCCCAGAAACCCCTTTAAGCGGAGAAGAGATCTCTGAGGTCATCGAAGGGCTGCTCATGGAAAGGAGTTTAGCAGTTCCGGCGATTTCTGCCCCCGAGGCTCCTGGGATGATCGAACACAAACCATCCGAGGCCGCTCCGGTGATGAAGGTGGACGAAACTCCGGTGCCAGCCAAAGCTAAAGAGGTAGGAGCTACGGCCACGTTGGCGGAGCTTTATGAACAGCAAGGGTTCTATGATAAAGCCCTAGAACTCTACGAACAGGTCCTGGCCCTGAACCCGGAGGACTCGGCGTTAGCAGCTAAAGTTCGGGAGCTCAAGTCGAGAACCTATTGGGAAGAGAGTACGGAGGCCGAGGCCCCGAGTGAAATAGAGAAAACTGAGGAGGAGGCTCCGCCGGAGGAGACCCAGAGAGAAGAGGCAGCTATTGTCCCTCCCGAGGAGAAAACGGCGGTTGCTGTGGTTGAGGAAAAACCTGCGGGAGTTGAACCCGTAAGTTCACCCCAGCCTTGTGCGCCCCTATTTCAACCCGAGGCAGGGCCAAAGCATGAAGGCCCGGAACGGGGCAAGGAGATCAAGAGTTTTCAGGGATGGCTGGATTCTCTAAGGAAGCCGAAGGACTAGGACAACCCTTTGCACGCCGTTAAGGTACCCGAAACTTACAAAAACAGGCTTAAACGTCTGCGAGCCCTTCTTTCCAAAGAAGGGTTGGGGGCTATTCTGGTTACCAACCTGAGAAACATCTATTACCTGTCGGGGTTCACCGGGAGCAATGCCCTTCTCGTGGTGAAGGAAGGGTCTTGCGATTTCTACAGCGACTTTCGGTATAAAGAACAGAGCGCTCGCGAAGTCCGCCAAGCGAGAATTCGAATCCCGAAGGGAAGCCTCTTGGACGCCGCGGTGAAGGAAAGCGGGCTGAGGCGGGTGAGGCGGGTCGGCTGTGAGGCCGTGGATCTGCGCCTTGCGACCTATACCAAACTCCGGAACGCCTTGGGAGGTCGGAAGCTGGCGGCCAAAGCCGACCTGGTCGAGCGCCTTCGCCGGGTAAAGGATGCCGGGGAGATCGCCGCGATGCAGCGGGCAGCTGGAATCGCCGATCGAGCCTTTCAGGAAGTTTGTCGGAAGCTTCGGCCGGGGAAGAAGGAACGGGAGGTCGCCCTCGAGGTGGATTACCTCATGCGCCAGTCCGGGGCCCAGCGCACAGCGTTCGAGACCATCGTGGCCAGCGGGCCGAATGGAGCCCTGCCGCATGCCCGGCCCGGAGAAAGGAAGATTCGCAAAGGGGACCTGGTGGTCTTCGATCTCGGGGCTGTGTGGGGAGAATACTGTTCGGACATGACGCGGACCGTTGCCGTGGGAGGCCTCTCGCCCAAGCAGCGGAGGATGTACGACCTGGTGCATCGGGCCCAGCAGGCCGGGCTTCAGGCCGTGACCTCCGGGACCCGCGCGGCCGACGTAGACCGGGCCGCCCGTCAAGTCATCGAGAAGGAAGGCCTAGGAAAAACCTTCGGGCATGGGCTCGGGCACGGGGTGGGGCTGGACGTCCATGAAGCCCCGAGCCTCAACGGGAAGAGCGCGGACCGTCTGGAACCCGGGATGACGGTGACGGTCGAGCCGGGAATTTACTTGGCTGGCTGGGGAGGAATCCGGATCGAGGACCTCGTCGTAGTCCGGAAAGGGGCCCCGGAGCTCCTCACGCGGACGACCAAGGATTTAATCGTCGTGTAGGGAGCCGGCTTGGCAACGACCTCAGATTTCCGAAACGGCATGGTCCTGGAGATGGACGGACAGCTCTTTACCCTAGTGGAGTTCCAGCATGTGAAGCCGGGCAAGGGGGGGGCTTTCGTCCGCACCCGACTGAAGAATATGAAAACAGGCGCAGTCTTGGACCGTACCTTCCGAGCGGGCGAAACCATCACGGAGGTCCGTTTGGAGAGGCGGACGATGCAGTATCTGTACGCCTCGGGCGACCTCTACACGGTAATGGACCAGGAGACCTACGACCAGCATACCCTCTCTCGTGAGGTCATGGAAAGGGCCCTCCCCTTCCTAAATGAGAACGGGGAGATCGTCCTTCTGATGCGCGGGGAACAAGTGGTAGGTGTGGAGGTTCCCTTGTTCGTGGACCTGGTGGTCGCCGAGACGGAACCCGGGTTCAAAGGAGATACGGCTTCAGCGGCCACCAAGCCCGCCAAGCTGGAGACGGGCCACTTGGTCAAGGTGCCTTTGTTCATCAATCCCGGCGACGTGGTCAAGGTCGACACGAGGACGGGAGAATACCTGGGGCGCGCGTAGCTCGTGCGAATCGCCAAGCTGCGCCAGTTGATCAAGTTCATGGAGGAGGCCAAGCTTGCCGAGCTGGAGATCTCCGGACCCTTTGAGAAGGTACGGCTCCGGCGAGAGGGAGAAACGATCATCTCTTCTACCGTAAGCGCTCCCCTCTTGTCCGCAAGGCCCGAGGCCGTCTTCGAGATCCCCCGCCTGGAACAGGCTGATGTGACGAGGATCGAAACCTCCTCCGCCACGTCGGAAACGAAGCTGGCGGTCGTGAAATCCCCGATGGTCGGCACCTTCTACCGGGCCCCGGCTCCGGACGCCCCTCCCTATGTGGAGATGGGAGATCGGGTAACTCGGGGCCAGACCGTTTGCATCATCGAGGCCATGAAATTGATGAACGAGATCGAAGCCGAGATCTCGGGCGTGGTCGTGAAAATCCTATTAGAGAACACCCAGCCCGTGGAGTTCGGACAGGAACTGCTGTGGATTCGACCGGAGTAATCGGTAGCGGACTAACCTGAGAAGCGAGGAGCGAACATGGATCTAAAACGAATCTTGGAACGGATGGTAAAGGAGGGAGCCTCGGACCTGCATGCCAAGGCCGGCAGCCCTCCGGTGTTTCGGGTGGACGGCCGGCTGATCACCCTGAAGGATCCCCCCCTCTCCCCGGAGGAGCTCAAGCAGGTTGCCTTCCAGATCATGACCCAGGAGCAGCAGCAGATCTTCGCGGCCAAGAAGGAGATCGACTTCGCGATCGGGGTAGCCGGGCTGGGCCGGTTTCGGGTGAACGTCTACATGCAGCGGGGAAGCTGCGCCCTGGCGATGCGGACGATCCCGATCACGGTACCCGCCATGGACGAACTGAACCTGCCTCCGGTGCTCAAAACCTTGACCCTCAAGCCGCGGGGGATCTTCTTCTGCACCGGGACGACGGGGAGCGGAAAGTCCACGACCCTGGCCGCGATGGTCGATTACCTCAACGACAACGATGCCCGCAATGTGATCACGATCGAGGACCCGATCGAGTTCCTGTTTCGGGACAAGAAGTCGCTCATCTCCCAGCGGGAGCTGGGCGCGGACACGGAATCCTTCGCCTCCGCCCTGAAGCACGCCATGCGCGAAGATCCGGACGTGCTCCTCATCGGAGAGGTCCGGGACAAGGCTACGATCGACACCGCGATCCAGGCCGCGGACACGGGCCATCTAGTAATGACCACCCTTCACACCCTGAACGCTACGGAGACAGTCAACCGGATCATCTCCTTCTACCCCCCGCACCAGCACGAGCACATCCGCGTGATGCTGTCCGCGACCCTCTTGGGTTCGGTGTCCCTGCGGCTCCTGCCCCGGGCGGACGGCAAGGGCCGCGTGCCGGGGGCCGAGGTGCTCCTGGTCACGCCCACGGTCCGGGAATACCTGTTGGATCCGGTGAAAACCCTGATGATTCCCACGCTGATCTCCGAAGGCTACGCCCAGTACGGGATGCAGACCTTCGACCAGTCCATCATGAGGCACTATAAGGATGGCCTGATCAGCTACGACGTGGCGATGCAGAACTGCACCAACCCGGACGAATTCAACCTTAAGTTGAAGGGCATCGAAGCCACCGCGGACCGCACCTGGGAGGCCGTGGAGCAGATGGGCAGGACCGGTTCGTAGGGTGTTCAAGAAAATCCTGGTGGCGAACCGCGGAGAGATCGCCCTGCGGGTCATCCAGGCTTGTAAGGAATTGGGTGCGAAGACCGTAGCGGTCTACTCCGAGGTGGACCGGGATACGCTGGCCGTACGATTCGCGGACGAGGCGGTCTGCATCGGAAAGCCCCCGGCCGCGGAGAGCTACCTGGCGATGTCGCGGCTGGTTAGCGCGGCCGAAGTGACGGGGTGTGATGCCGTGCATCCGGGCTACGGGTTTCTGGCCGAGAACGCCGAGTTCGCCGAGGCCTGTCAGGGGTCGGGCCTCGTTTTCATTGGTCCTCCTCCCGCCGTGATCCGGAAGATGGGGGACAAGGCCGTGGCCAAGCAGATCATGAGAGAGGCCGGCCTGCCGGTGGTCGAGGGGAGCGAAGGTGTGGTCACGTCCCTCGCCGAGGCCGGGGAGAAATCCCAGGAGATCGGCTATCCGCTGATGGTCAAGGCTGCGGCCGGCGGGGGAGGCAAGGGAATGCGGATTGTTCCGGACGAGGCCGGCTTAGGATCCGTGTTCCGCACCGCCCAAGCCGAGGCTCAGGCGGCGTTCGGAAACGGCGCGCTCTACCTGGAGCGGTACCTCGAACGCCCCCGTCACGTGGAGATCCAAATTCTGGGTGACCAAAGGGGGAATCTCGTCTACCTGGGAGAGAGGGACTGCTCGATTCAGCGGAGGCATCAGAAGCTCATTGAAGAGGCGCCCTCCCCGGCCCTGACGCCGGCAATGCGCAGGGCGATGGGACGGGCAGCGGTCAAGGGGGCAAAGGCGGTGGACTATGTCAATGCCGGGACCATGGAGTTTCTGGTGACTGAGAAGGGGCAGTTCTATTTTATGGAAATGAACACCCGGATCCAGGTGGAGCATCCGGTGACCGAAATGGCTACGGGAATTGATCTTGTCAAGGCTCAGATCCGAATTGCGGCCGGCGATCCTCTCGTCTGGAAACAAGAGGACATCGTCGTCCGGGGGCACGCCATCGAATGCCGGATCAATGCCGAGGATCCGGAAAACGGGTTTATCCCCCAGCCCGGGAAGATCACGAGCCTGCACCTAGCCGGGGGTCCGGGGGTCCGGGTGGATACCCACATCTATCAGGACTATGTGGTGCCGGCTTTCTACGATTCTCTTTTGGCCAAGCTTGTAACCCATGGCCAGGACCGGAGGGAGGCGGTGGCCAGGATGAGGCGGGCCCTGGACGAGTGTTTCATCGAAGGGGTTAAGACCACGATCCCGTTCCATCAGAGAGTGATGAGGGACAAGCGTTTTCTGGATGGAGATGCGGATACGGGTTACGTGGAGGATTTGTTGAACGGAGGAGGAGTTTGAGCGAGCCAAGCAAGGAATTGCTCCGGGCGCTCTATCGCGAAAACCGGGGCAAGGTCTGGGGCCTGGGCGGCGGGCTCGTGGTAGCGCTCATCGTAGGCTTTCTGGGCTGGAAGATCCTCCTGCTTCTCGTCCTGGGGGCCGTCGGGTTCCTGGTGGGTAAGTACGTGGACGACCAGAAGAAGATGGAAGGCCCGGAGGATGAGAAGAATCAGCCTCTCCCTTAGTCCCGGGGACCTCGCCGACGGAATCCTCCAGGGCCACCTCTTGGTGGCCATTGACGTCTTACGGGCCTCGACCACCATCTGCCAGGCTCTAGTCGCCGGGGCTACGGATATCCTGCCGGTGGCGGAGATCGAGGAGGCAAAGCAGCTGGCCGAAAGCCTGGGGCGCGAAAATACCCTGCTTTGTGGGGAGCGGGAGGGGAGGATTATCCCGGGGTTCGATTTGGGGAACTCCCCCCTGGAGTATACGCCGAAGCGAGTTAAGGACAAGGCCCTGGTGATGTGCACGACCAACGGCACGGCGCTTCTGGCCCGGCTCAGAAGCGGCGAGGAAGCGGTGATTGCGGGGTTCGTGAATGCCGGGATGGTAACCCGCTATCTACTCCGGAGAAAGGATGACGTGGCCATTCTTTGCGCCGGGCTCCTGGGGCAGTTCTGCTTGGAGGACGCGGTCTGCGGGGGGATGCTCGTGGCGGGCCTGGAGCAGAGGCGCAAGGTCAGGCTCTCGGACGGGGCTGTCGCGGGAAAGCTCTTGTACAAGCGCTTTGCCAAGAACCTCCTCGCGATGCTTCAGGCATCGAATCACGGGTTTTACTTAACGAGCCTGGGGTTCGGCCCGGACCTTGAGTTCGCTTCACGGACGGACGCCTGCGGGGTTCTACCGGTCTTCAGGGAAGGGCGGATTAAGATTTAGGATTTTGGATGCTCAATTTCTACAATCCCAAGAACGAAAAAACAGACTAAGGTTAATCAGGGCAGTAACTTATACCATAAAAGAAACATCCGAAAAAAATCTGACCTGATGGGTGAAAGCCCCCATTTAGAGAGGTGTTCCATTGCGGTGACGGCGTAGGTAAACCAAAACAACTAACAACCAAACCAAGAGGGGGCGGGCGCGAAGCGCCCCGCCTTGTTTTATGTGGGTTGACACGGGGAGGGCGAGCCTGATATAATTATCTCTGCCGCTGGGAGAGTCCCTTTCCCTGGGAAAGGGACTGAGAGTCCTTTTAGGAGATCCTTTGTACCTGTTTGGATCATGCCAGCGTAGGAAAGCGGCGACGGAGTTTTAAAATCGAGAAAGCCGCATTCCAGGGGATGCGGTTTTCGTTTCTTTAAAGAGGAGAGCTTTCGCTATGGGCGCGGAACTGCCGGAGATAGGGAAAATCTCGCCGGAGATCTTCGAGGAAGTGATTTTCCCGCAGTTGGGAAAGAAGGACCGCAAGGTCCTGGTCGGGCCCCAGCACGGGGTGGACGTGGGGATCGTAGACCTGGGCGGGGGCAAGGTCATGGCCACGACCACGGACCCGGTGTTCATCGTGCCGCAGTACGGCTGGGAGCGTGCGGCCTGGTTCGCGATCCACATTCTGGTCTCGGACGCGGTCACGAGCGGCCTGCCCCCAAAGTACCTGGCCATTGATTTGAACCTTCCCCGCTCGATGACCAAGGAGGCCCTGGAGGTCATCTGGAGCACGATCCACCGGGAGTGCAAGCAGATGGGGATCGCAGTCATCTCCGGGCACACGGCCCGCTACGACGGCTGCGACTATCCGATGGTGGGCGGGGCCACTGTGATCTGTATCGGAAAGAAGAAGGACTTCATCGCCCCGTCCATGGCCGAAGTAGGGGACCTGGTGATCGTGACCAAGGGTGCGGCGATTGAGGCCACCGGGCTATTCGCGGCGGCCTTCCGGCCGCTCATCGCAGAAAGGTTCGGAGAGGAGTTCGCCAAATCCGCCGAGAAGGTCTTCTACCAGATGTCCGTGGTGGAGGACGCCCTGACCGCGGTTTCGGTGGGCGTGCGCAAGAAGGGGGTCACGGCGATGCACGACGCCACGGAGTGTGGGGTATGGGGCGGGTTGTTTGAGGTGGCCCAGGCCAGCGGGGTGGGGATGAGGATAGAGAAGGAGAAGATCATCGTCCTGCCCGAGGTGGAGAAAATCTGTTCCGAGTTCGGGATGAACCCTTATGCCGCCATCTCTGAGGGAACCCTGATCATCACCTGCAAAGCGAAGAAGGCCGAGGATGTGGTCGAGGCATTGACGAAGAAGGGCATCCGTTCCTCGATCGTGGGCGAAGTAGTGGGCAAGCGCAAAGGGATCAAGCTCATTGAAAGAGGCATGGAGCGGACCCTGGAGCATCCCCGGGTGGACCCGTTCTGGACGGTCTTCGGAAGGACCTTGAAGCAGGTGGCGTCGAAATGAGAGGCGGAGGACTGCACCCTTGACATAACCCGAGGTCTTTTGATAAAATACAGAGTTTGAGAGTTGCGAGCCCCTGAGCTTCGTGACGATCGAGGGACTTGTTTTTTATCCCCTGATGGGACTGGGAGGACGTCGGATGGAACAGCAGACAACGGGCGAAAGCGAACAGGTACTGCAGGAGATCCGGGACCGCGAGGAAGAGCTGGAGCGGAAGGCCGAGGCCGCACGGGCCGAAGCCAGGGATATAGTGGAAGCTGGCCACAGGAAAGCCCGGGGCATCGTGGAGGAAGCCAAGAAAAAGGCTGAGCTGGAGACCCAGGCCTTTCGTGAGAAGGTCGGCGCCGAGTTAGAAGCCCAGAAAAAGGAGATTTTAGCCAAAGCCCAGAAGGAGGCTAACGAAATTAAGGCCGGGGCCGAGAAGCGTATGTCAGAGGCTGTAAAACACATCGTAGAGACGGTTCTTCCCCCATGATCGCCAGGATGGAGAAGGTGCTCATGGCCGGGCCCAAGACCCTGATGCGGGAGGTCGTGGAGGAGATCCAGGCCCAGGGTAAAGTGCACATCTCCGAGGTTAGGGAAGGGGAGAAGCTCAAGATCTCCGAAGCCCGAGGGAGCACGTTTGAGGAAAAGCTTCTCTCTCGGGCGGAGGGGGCCTTGAACCTCCTGCCCGGCAAGGTCGAAACCAAAGACGTCGATCCCTCCGAGGCCTTGGAATCGTGGGAAGCCTTTGTAGGCGACCTGGAGTCCAAGGCGCGCACTTTAACCAAGCGGAGGGTGGAGCTTGAGGACGAGCGCAGGATCATCGAAGCTTATGCCGAGGCTGTGCGCATCCTTTCCCCACTCTTCGTTCCCTTGGAGGGGAGCAAGAGCTTCGAGGCCATCGGTTTCACGATCGAGAAACGCAAGACCCCCCTCTTGGAACTTCTCCGCGCCGAATTCTCCAGGTTGACCGGGGGCCAGGCCTTGGTCTTCTCCCGGGAGGTTGATCCCAAGACCTTGGGTGCCATCGTAGCCTTCCGGAAGGCCGATCGGGAGAAGATCCGGTCCCTGTTCACGAAGCAGGGGGTGAATGAGCTTCGGTTGCCCTCCTCGGTATCAGGGATGCCTCTGGCCGAAGCCGTCGCCGCCTCGGAGAAAAGAAAGCAGAGGCTTCCCGGGGAGTTAGAACAAGTCCACCGGGAGATTCAAGCGCTTTCCGGGGAGCATCAGCCCCGCCTTCTGGGCATCGTCCTTGAACTCAGGGATCGCGTGGCCCGTCGGGAGATCCTGAAGAGCTTCGGGGAGACGAAAAAGGCCTTCCTGCTTGCGGGATACATCCCATCCAAGTCTTCCGCCCAGCTCCTCTCCCATTTGAAGGAGAAGTTCGGCGATAACTTGTGGGTTTCGCTGAAGGCCCACCGCCCGTTACACGGTCACGTTTCCGAGAGGGTAGAGGAGCCGCCCATCCTGCTGGAGAACCACCCTTTGATCAAGCCTTTCGAGCTGTTCATCCAAATCCTCCAGCCCCCGCGTTACGGAACCGTGGACCCGACCCCGTATTTCGCCCTGTTCTTCCCGATCTTCTTCGGGCTGATCATGGGCGACATCGCCTACGGCCTGATCCTCGGGGGCTTCGGGTTCTGGATGTTCCTCAAGTTCAAGCAACCCCTGGTTCAGCAGATCGGAAAGGTCATGATCATCTGCGGGCTTTATACCATTCTGTTCGGCTTCCTGTTCGGGGAGTTCTTCGGGGACTTCTTCGAGCGGCTGGGCTGGTTGCATCCCGTGACCATGCGCCTGGGCTCCCTGGAGGTGGAATGGAACCGTATGCACGCCCTCATCCCCCTTCTCGTCGTGGCGGTGAGCATCGGGGTAGCTCATGTGACCCTGGGGTTCGTGTTGAACTTCGTGAACGCCCTGCGCCTCAAGCATGTCCACGAAATGATCGAGGTCCCGGCCATCCTCCTGGCCCTGGCTGGGCTCTTCACCCTGATCGCCGCCCTGGCCAAGGTTTTCCCAGCTGGGTCGGTGCCTGGGGTCGTGGCCCTGGTCATCGCGATCCCGGTCCTCCTCTACCTCAGGGGACCGCTCATCGTGCTCGAGCTTTTATCCTATGTGGGCAACATGCTCTCCTACGCCCGTCTCATGGCCGTGGGCGTGGCCTCGGTGTATTTGGCGTTCGTGGCCAACATGTTCGCCGGGATGGTGGGAAACATCGTGATCGGGGTCATCATTGCCGCCCTGATCCATGCCATCAATCTGGCCCTGGCCTTCAGTCCGACTATCCAGTCCGCCCGTCTTCATTACGTGGAGTTTTTCGGAAAGTTCTATAAGTCCGGGGGAGAGCCGTACAAACCATTCAAACGAGGAGGGAGTCTGCCTTGAAGAAATTGGCATGGGCCTGGGCCCTTTCGGCCCTGGCCATCTTGTTCCTGACCGGCTTGGCCCTGGCCCAGGATCATGGCGCGGCCCAACCGGCAGGCGCGAAGCCGGAAACCAATCCCTGGAAGGACGGAATGCTCGGCCTCGGGGCGGCTATCGCCGTGGGCCTTTCAGCCTTGGGATCGGGCGTGGCCCAGAGCCGGATCGGGGCAGCCGCGGCCGGGGCTTTGGCCGAGAAACCCGAGCTCATGGGCTCGATGATTATTCTCGAGGCCATTCCCGAAACCATGATCATCCTGGGCTTCGTGGTGGCCGTGCTGATCATCTTCATTCTTAAGTAACCCTTTTCCGGAATCGCCATGGAATCTCAGGGGCTCTTGGAAGCCTTGGCCAAGGAGGCCCAGGAGGAGCGTCAGACGCTTCTGGCCCAGGCCCAGGCCGAAGCCCAGGAGATCATCGAGAAGGCCCACAAGGAAGCCCGGGAACTCAAGGGGCAACGGATGACAGCGGCCAAATCCGAGGTATCCTCAGAGCGGCTGCGCATCCTGGGTGGGGCGAGCCTAAAGGCCGCGGATTTAATCCTCAGGACCAAGGAGATGTCTCTGGCTAAAGCCTTTGAGGAAGCCAAGGCTGAACTGGTCAAGCGCTTCGAGGGAAAAGAGGGGGCCAAGAACCTGGCCGCGCTCGCGGAGGAAGCCCTTTCGGATTTAGAAGAACCATTCATCCTCGAGGTTCATCCCAAAGATACCTCCACTGCCCAGGGCTATGTAAGGGAGCGGAAACTCCGAGCAGAGGTCAAAGGAAATCCGGCGCTCCAGCACGGGGTTCGATTCCTCTCTGGGGATGGCAAACTTGTGATCCTGAACACGCTCTCCTCACGCCTGGAGCGTGCCGGCACCTCTTTGCGAGTGGAGATCGGCAAGTTGCTCTTCAGCCCATAGGCTGCGGGCTTAGCTTCATTTTCATGGGGAACGGGGTTATTGAAATCCCCCTTCCAAAATCTAAAATCGGATGTCCTCTGACTACGGCTACATCAATGCCCGGGTGAAGGCCATGAAGAGCCGCCTTCTGGCCCGCGAGACGCTCTACGAGCTTCTTGGGGCTCGGGATTTAGCAGTCTTAGCCGATATCCTGGGTTCCACGGACTACAGCAGGGACTTGCAGGAAGCCTTGACCCATGGCTCCGGCCTCCCGGCCTTGGAGGAAGGCTTCCGCCGGAACCTCTGCCGCACCACGGCAAAGCTTTTAGAAATAGCGGACGGTGAACCTGGCGAGCTTTTGGAGGTGATTATAGAACGTTGGGACCTAGAGAACATCAAAGCGGTTCTAAGGGGTAAGCACAACCGGCTTTCCAAGGAGGAGATTCTATCCAGCATAGTTCCCGCCGGACGCCTGGATGAGGTTCGAGTGTCGGAGCTGGCCGGTGCCGAGGATGCCAAGGCCGTTGCGGACATGCTCGCCACTTGGCACAGCCCCTTCGCCAGGGCTTTGACCAGAGCCTTGCCCGCCTACCTCCAGGATAACGACTTGCCAGCCACGGAATTGGCCTTGGACCGGTTCTACTTTATGGCTGGCTTGGAGACTGTGAGTACGGGAGACGGCAACGCGGCCGTCGTCCGAGGTGTGCTTCAGGAACAGCTGGACGCCGTGAACCTCAGGACGGTGCTCCGTCTCAGGGGGGTAACCTTGGAGGAGGAAAGACTGAAGGGCTATTGGGTGGGCGAGGGGGGAAGGATCACTGCGGGAAAGTTTGTGGCCCTTTCACGGATCGAAAACATCAGCCAGGCTCTCGACCGAGCCCATCTCAGCGTTCAGCTCTCGGAAAAGCCCGGGGACGAGGCGGCCCTGGAAAATGCCCTAAGTCGGGCCCTGTCGTTTAAGCATGCCAAGCTTTTCTGGGGCGACCCTTTGAGGATCAACGTTCCCATCGGCTACCTCTGGATGAAGACCATCGAGGTCACGAATCTTCGCCTGATCGCCCGGGGCAAAGCCTACGGCCTCGCCCAGCTCGAGATCGAAAGGGAATTGCTTCTTTTTCTAAGGTTTTCGAACCATGGGGACCCCTCATTCTAAACTGGCCGTGATCACCGATGCCGAGATCGCCACGGGCTTCCGCCTGGCCGGGGTGGATGTGTTTGCCCGAAGCGATGCCGGAGAGGCCAGAACCCTGCTAAAATCGTTCTTTGAATCCCAGGAATACGGCCTGGTGGCCGTGAGCGAGGAAGTCCTCAAGGACCCCGACCGCGAGCTGGCCAGGCTGCTTGAGGCGGAGGCCCTGCCCGTCGTGGTGCCCTTCCCCGCCGGGCGCCTGAAGATAGAAAGCTCAGAGGGCGAAGCCTACCTTTCCGAGTTCGTGAAGTCCTGCATCGGCTACTATGTCAAGCTGAGATGAGAAGGTTCCGATGAACTTTGCTCAAGTCCACCTCTTGCTTAATCACTTTCCCATTCTAGGGTCGATCTTCGGGATCGCATTGCTGCTGGTCGCCATCCTCAGGAAGAGCGAGGAGCTAAAGCGGGTGACGCTAGGGGCCTTTATCGTCTTTGCCCTCCTGGCCCTGCCGGTTTATTTCAGCGGTGAGCCGGCCGAAAAGATCATCGAAGATTTTCCGGGGGTCACGGAAAATGTCATCCATCCCCATGAAGTCTTCGCCAAGTACGCGCTTATCGGGATCGAGATCCTGGGCGTCCTCTCCCTGATGGGGTGGCTGGCCTTCCGGCGCTCCAAGGCCATTCCATCCGGGTTCGTCGCCGCCGTCTTCATCCTTTCCCTCGTGGTGGCAGGGTTGATGGTCTGGACCGGACATCTGGGAGGGATGATCCGCCATACCGAGACCAGGGGAGGGTATCAGACCCAAGAGGGGGATCAGAAACTGGAGATTCAAAAGGAAACCAACCAGGCAAAGCCGGAAAGGGACTGACACGAATGCAGGACTTTGAGAAATTAGGGGTCTTCTACCTCGGCCGACCTTACGACCTGTCGGCCCAAAAGCCGAAGGAGGGCTTACTCCTGTACGATTCCAAGGACTTGGTCACCCACGCCGTCTGCGTGGGCATGACCGGGAGCGGCAAGACCGGTTTATGCATCGCCCTCTTGGAGGAAGCCGCCCTGGACGGGATTCCGGCCATCGTGATCGATCCCAAGGGGGATCTCGCGGACCTGCTGTTGACGTTTCCCCGGCTGCGGGGTGAGGACTTCGCACCCTGGATAAATGTGGACGATGCCCGCCAGAGGGGCCTTTCCACGGCAGACTATGCCGCTCAACAGGCTGAGCTATGGAAGAAAGGTCTGGCCGAATGGAGTCAGGATGGCGCTCGCATCCAGCGTTTGCGGGATGCAGCCGATTTCGTCATCTATACTCCCGGAAGCCAGGCGGGGTTTCCGGTTTCCATCCTGTCTTCCTTTGCCACCCCTCCCCAGGCGGTCCTCGAAGATAGCGAATGGCTGCGGGATCGCATCGGAACCACGGCCACAAGCCTCCTCGGCCTGGTGGGGATTCAGGCCGACCCGTTGAAGAGCAGGGAGCATATCCTCATCGCCACGATCCTGGATGCGGTTTGGAAGCAGGGCCAGGACCTGGATCTCATCGCCCTGATCCAGTACATTCAAAAGCCTCCTTTCACGCGGATCGGCGCCTTGGATCTTGAGGCCTTCTATCCGTCTAAAGAGCGTTTCGAGCTGGCGATGGCGCTCAACAACATCCTCGCGGCCCCGGGCTTCGATCTCTGGCTTCAGGGCGAGGCCCTCGATCTCGGCCGCATCCTGCACACGTCCGAAGGAAAGCCCCGGGTGGCGATCTTCTCCATAGCCCATCTCGGGGATGCCGAACGGATGTTCTTCGTCTCGCTGCTCTTGAACCAGACCCTGTCTTGGATGCGAGGCCAGTCCGGCACGACCAGTTTGCGCGCCATCCTGTACATGGATGAGATCTTCGGCTATTTTCCCCCGGTCGCCAATCCACCCTCCAAGGGTCCTCTGCTGACGCTGCTCAAGCAGGCCCGGGCCTTCGGGCTCGGCATCGTGCTGGCCACCCAAAATTCCGTGGATCTGGACTACAAAGGCCTCGCCAATGCCGGGACCTGGTTTTTAGGCCGCCTGCAAACCGAGCGCGACAAAGCCCGCGTCCTGGAGGGCTTGGAGGGCGCTGCGGCCACGGCAGGAGGGAAGTTCGATAAGGGGAAAACAGAGCAAATTCTGGCCGGACTGGGGAACCGGATCTTCTTGCTCCACAATGTCCATGAGGATGCCCCGGCGGTCTTTGAATCCCGCTGGGCTATGTCTTATCTCCGTGGCCCGCTCACCCGGGACCAGATTAAAGTCTTGATGGATCCGCAGAAAAAAGTGGCTCCTGGGGCTGTTCCTTCAGTTCCTTCGATAGCAGCCCCGGAGGCGGTAAAGCCAAAAGGCAGCCAGCGCCCGGTCCTTCCTACCGGCGTTTCTGAATACTTCATCCCCGTCCGGGGCTCAGAGCCTCAAGGAAGCACCTTAATCTATCAGCCGTTGATTCTTGGTGCGGCCCAAATCCGATTTGTGGATGACAAAGCCAATGCGGATCTCTCTCAGGATTCGGTTTTTACCACGCCCATTGCCGATGAGGCCGTCCCCGTAGCTTGGGAGAAGGGGACCGAGGTTCGGATCGCAGTGGCGGACTTGGAGAAATCGCCCCGCGAGGGGGCTCAGTTTGCCGAACCGCCTTCTCCTGCCGGAAAGGCCAAGAGTTACGATGGCTGGAGCAAGGATTTCGCATCCTGGCTTTACGGCACTCAGAAGCTCGAACGGTTCAGGAGCCCCAACCTCAAGGCCTTTTCCAATCCTGGAGAAGCCGAGCGGGACTTCCGCGTCCGCCTCCAGCAAATCGCGCGGGAAGAGCGGGATCAATCGACCGAGGCCTTGAGACAGAAATATGCTCCCAAGAGAGCGGCTTTAGTGGAGCACCTCCGACGCGCCCAGCAGGTCGTGGACCGCGAGGCCGAACAGGCTAAGCAGCAAAAAGTGCAAACCGCAATCTCGGTCGGGGCTACGTTGCTTGGGGCCTTCATGGGTCGTAAGGCGCTCAGCGCCACGACCCTGGGACGGGCCACGACCGCGGCCCGGGGCGTCAGCCGCTCCCTAAAGGAGTCTCAGGACATCGATCGCGCAGAAGATACGGTGGACTCCGTCAAAAAGCTGATGGCCGACCTGGACGCCCAGTTTCAATCCGAGGTCGACGCGTTGAGTGCCAAGATCGATCCTCTGACCGAAACTCTGGAGAACGTCACCCTACGGCCCAAGAAAGTGGACATCTCGGTGCGCTTGGTGACCTTGGCCTGGGCGCCCTATTGGCAGGATCTCCAAGCGAAGACGATTCCCGCGTGGGGATAGATCGCATCCTCTTCAACAGATAAGGTTTTCTCATGGAAGGTAAAATCCAAAAGATCGCCGGGCCTGCGGTCATCGGCAAGGGCCTGTACGGGGCCAAGATGTACGACATCGTCAAGGTCGGGAACCTCGGGCTCCTGGGCGAGGTCATCCGTCTGGACGGGGACACGGCCTTCATCCAGGTTTACGAGGACACCTCGGGTCTGTTCGTCGGCGAGCCCGTAGTGAACACCGAGCAGCCCCTGATGGCCGAGCTGGCCCCGGGGATCCTGTCCTCGATTTACGACGGCATCCAGCGCCCCCTGGACCTCATCCGCCAGCTCAAGGGTGACTTCGTGGCCCGAGGTATTTTCGTGGATGCTGTGGACAAGAAGAAGAAATGGGCCTTCGCGCCCTGCGTAAAAAAGGGTGATAAAGTTTCAGGCGGAGATGTGATCGGGACCACGAAGGAAGGCGACTTCGTCCACCGCATCATGGTGCCCCCGAATCTCTCAGGAGAAATAAAGGAGATTAAGTCCGGCGAGTTCACGGTGGAGGAGACGGTCTGCGAACTCTCGGACGGAACCAAGCTCGCCATGCTCCAGAAGTGGCCGGTTCGCGCGGCCCGTCCTTTCCAGCGGAAAATGGACCCCAACGAACTGTTCATCACCGGCCAGCGGATCTTCGATGCCCTGTTCCCGGTGGCCCTGGGCGGAAACGCCGCCATCCCCGGGCCGTTCGGCTCTGGGAAAACCGTGGTCCAGCAGACCCTGGCCAAGTACTCCAGCGCGGACATCATCCTCTACGTAGGCTGCGGGGAGCGGGGGAACGAAATGGCCGATGTTTTGCACGAATTCCCGGAGCTCACCGACCCCCGTACCGGCCGGCCCCTGATGGAGCGCACCGTGCTCATCGCCAACACCTCCAACATGCCGGTGGCCGCGCGCGAGGCCTCAATCTACACTGGCATCACCCTGGCGGAGTACTACCGCGATATGGGCTACCAGGTGGCCGTGATGGCCGACTCCACCTCGCGCTGGGCCGAGGCCATGCGCGAGATCTCCTCCCGCCTGGAAGAGATGCCCGGGGAAGAGGGGTATCCGACGTATTTGGCGACCAAGCTGGCGGCCTTCTACGAGCGCTCCGGACGCACCGTTTGCCTAGGAAAGAACGAGAACAAGACCGAGCGCGTTGGGTCCGTGACCATCGTGGGCGCGGTCTCGCCCCCGGGCGGGGACTTCTCCGAACCGGTCACCCAGAGTACCCTGCGTATCGTGGGCACCTTCTGGGCCCTGGACGATAAGCTGGCCAACCGCCGCCACTTCCCGGCGATCAACTGGGCGCGTAGCTACAGCCTTTACCACGAACACCTCGGAGACTGGTACAAGGACAAAGTCAGTCCGGAGTTTGTCCAGCTCACCCAGCGGATGAGCGCCCTTTTGCAGCGCGAGGCCGAGCTCCAGGAGATTGTTCAATTGGTCGGGCCGGACGCCCTCCAGGATGCCGAGCGCCTGATCATCGAGGTTGGCAAGATGCTGCGCGAGGATTTCCTGCAGCAGAACGCCTTTTCGGACGTGGACGGGTTCTGCCCGATGGAGAAGCAGTACGGTATCTTGAAGGGGATTCTGGAGTTCTACGACAAGGCCCAGCAGGCCCTCAAATCCGGCAAACACATTGAACACATCCTGGAGAGCCCGGCCATCGAGCAGTTCGGCCGGTTCAAGGAGATCCCGCACAAGGAATTCCCTGCGGCCCTGGCCAGCACGATGAAAGAGATTCAGGCCCTGGTGGCTTGATCATCGAGATCATGGAGACATCCCGATGGATTTAGTCACCCGCAATTATCAGAGTGTCACCTATGTCTCCGGTCCCCTGCTTTTCGTGGAGGGCGCCTCTCAGAGGCTGTCCTATGGGGCGATGGTGGACATCCATCTTCCGGACGGCACCAAGAAGGGCGGCCAGGCGATCGAGGTCACTGAGCGGTTCGCGGTGATCCAGATCCTGGAGGAGACCCGCGGCATCGACCTGGCCAAGACTTCCATCTCTCTGCGTGAGGACGTGGCCCGGATCGGGGTGTCCCGGGATATGATCGGGAGGCGGTTCAACGGCGTAGGAGACCCCATCGACGGCTTGCCCCCGATCATTCCGGAGAAACGGTTAGAGATCACGGGCCATCCCATGAACCCCTCAGCCCGGGAGAAGCCCTCGGAGTTCATCCAGACCGGGATCTCCACGATCGACGGCTTGAACACCCTGGTGCGCGGGCAGAAACTGCCGATCTTCTCCGGGGCCGGTCTTCCGGCCAACGAGATCGCAGCCCAGATCGTGCGTAACGCCAAGGTCTTAGGAGAAACCGAGGAATTTGCCGTGGTGTTCGCCGCCATGGGCATCACCTCCCGCGAGGCGGCTTTCTTCAGCAATGAGTTCGAACGCCGGGGGGCCCTGGCGAAAGCGGTCATCTTCATGAACCTGGCCGATGACCCGACCATCGAGAGGCTCCTGACCCCGCGCTGCGCCCTGACCGCGGCCGAGCATCTGGCCTATGACCACGGCCTGCACGTCCTGGTGGTGCTCACGGACATGACCAACTACTGCGAGGCCCTGCGCGAGATCGCCACGGCCCGCGAGGAGATCCCCGGCCGGCGGGGCTATCCGGGATACATGTACACCGACCTGGCCTCGATTTACGAGCGCGCCGGGAAGGTCAAGGGGCGGCCGGGCTCGATCACCCAGTTCCCGATCCTGACCATGCCGGACGACGACAAGACCCATCCCATCCCGGACCTCACGGGCTATATCACCGAGGGCCAGATCATCCTGTCCCGGCGCCTGCACCGAGCCGGGGTCTTTCCGCCCGTGGACGCCCCCCTGTCTCTCTCCCGACTCATGAACTCCGGAATCGGAAAGGACCGGACGAGGGAGGACCATCGAGAATTAGCGAACCAGCTCTATGCGGCCTACACCAACGGCCTGGACCTGAGAAGGCTGGTGGCGATCATCGGGGAGGAGGCCCTGACCGAGCTGGACCGCAAGTATCTGACCTTCGCACAGGAGTTCGAGGACCACTTCGTGAACCAGGGGGACGCGGACCGCTCGATTGTAGAGACCTTGTCCATCGGTTGGTCGCTCCTGTCCAAGCACCTGCCCAAGAGCGAGCTCAAGCGCATCCAGAGCAAGCACCTCAACCAGTACTACGGGGAGCGGATGGAGCCGTTCCACACTAAGGACAGATTGTAAATTGAAAACATCCAATTTAAGTTGAGTTTTTGATGCCTCCTGACCTGGATAACGTCAGCCCGACCCGGATGAACATGCTGGCCTTGAGGGCCCAGGCCAGCCTGGCCCTGCAGGGCGTGGACCTCCTGAAGCGCAAGCGCGACGCCCTGGTCGCGGAGTTCTTCTCGATCGTGAAGAGGACCCTGGAATCCCGGGAGAAGCTAGCTGCCTCCTGCGGGCAAGCCTACCGCTTCCTGATCCTGACCAAGGCCTACGAAGGGAAGGAGGCCGTGGAGTCCAGAGCCCTGGCTGGAAAGCGTGAGGTCGTCCTGGACATCAAAACCAAGAGCGTCTGGGGGGTGAAGATCCCGGAGATCGGGGGGATGAACTTCGTGCGTGGCCCCCTTGAGCGGGGCTACTCTCCGACCGGCGCAAGCCTGCGGGTGGAGCTGGCCGCGGAGCAGTTCGAGCGCATCCTGACGCTCCTGGTGGAGATCGCCGGGATTGAGGCCCGGCTCCGGCGGGTGGGCGCGGAGATCAAGAAAGCCACCCGGAGGGTGAACGCCCTGGAGCAGGTGGTCATCCCGCGGACCCTGGACCAGATCCGGTTCATCCGCGGGACGATCGAGCAACGCGAGCGCGAGGATATCTTCCGCCTCAAGCGCATCAAGCAAAAGCTGTCCGCCAAGAGATAAGCAGTCCGCTGTGAGCAAGAGAGCGTTCCGCATCCACACCGAGAAGGCCAAGCCCTTCAAGCTCACCGGCAAGACCAGGTGGAAGTCTATCCTCTGGACCGCGGTCGTCCTGGCCGCGGTGCTGGGCATGGTGGCCTTCGGGCTTTTCCAGGGCAAGGGAAGGCTATCAGTGCGCGACGAGATAGAGAGGGGGGCTCAGGCCCTGGCTGCCGGGAATTGGAAGGTGGCGGACAGCCTGGCCCGGGATGTGATCTCCCGGGACAAGCAGTCCGAGGACGCCTATCTGCTTCTGGCTACGTCCTTTTCCAGGCAGGGGCGCTTCGAGGAGGCCATCGGGGCTTACCGCGAGGCCATCCAGATAGGGAGGGAGACCCCGATGTCTCATCTGGGGCTGGGTGAAGCTATGGAGGGGGCGAACCGCCGGGGCGAGGGGATCGTGGAGTACCGCCGGGCCGTGGGCCTGGATTCGACTTTTGCCATGGGGCATTATCATCTCGGGATGGCGCTGGCCAGGGAGAACTACAGGGCTGAAGCCCAGAAGGAGCTGGAGATGTTCCTGCGGCTCTCGCCCAAGGCTCCGGAGAAAGCCCAGGTGGACTCGGTGCTGGCTGGGCTGAAGCGATAGAGTTTCTTAAAGAACAGGTTTTCGCCGTCCCACTGATTGCAAGCAATGATTTAAGGGGGTTCCACTTAGGCGGAACCCCCTCTTTCGTATCCTTCCTTCTTTTCTTCGTCCTTTATTGTAAATCGTTTCTCATAGGGTATGTCATTTTGGGTATATGGGTCAAAAAGTGTTGGTGAAAATGGCCTTAACGTGTTATCCTGCTTGGGTTTTCTGATATGATATTCAGAAAAGGGTCTATTTGATGGTTAAAAAAACACTGTATTTATTGTCTCTCT
>Ga0315279_10000376_pt1 | contig 92067 bp, 100 predicted proteins | sample YL17G06_20_MG_FD_203694 | JGI IMG/M metagenome (GOLD analysis project Ga0315279, IMG submission 203694) | Sediment microbial communities from Yellowstone Lake, YNP, Wyoming, USA - YL17G06_20 | ecosystem: Environmental > Aquatic > Freshwater > Lake > Sediment | place: USA: Wyoming | collected...
CTCCGCCCCGTTACCCCATGGGCGCCGGATGTCTGCGGTAAGTCTGCTCCCTTCCGGGCCTGAACCGGTCCCCGCAGCAACAGGTCGCCATTCCCTCCGGAATTTTGATCCCTGTCCATCGACCTCATGGGACGAGGTTTCACAGTCAGAACGCACCGGTTCCAGCAGGTCGTTGCAGCCTCGGTCAAACTTCGCCCCCCGCGTACCGACGGTTTCAGGTTACAGGTGACGCCGAACCACCCGGGCTAGTCCCCATATATCTTGCACACAACGGGAAAAAAGGCTTTGTACCTGAAAAACCACTTCATCCCTGTGGTAATCCCCGGGAAATAATGAACCGACCGCTTCAGGGTATGAATACTTCCCCTCCGACCCTTGCCTGCCACTCCTTCCGGATCAGATCAAGTGCCTTTAGGTCCTTTTTATCAAAAATATCGATTGCAGTGACCGGAAAGCCGGCAGGCAATACACGGTACAGCAACCGGAAGTCCCCCTGATAGACCTCGATATTCTGATCCCCCTCGGTCTGCGCAATTTTCACGGGTTCCTTTGCAACCGGGTGTTTCTGCATGTCTTCGTATTGTTCAAAGATTTTAATTTTTTTGAGGTTCAGGTAGTCCCTGTTTATCTCAAGGTTGAATGCCGACCAGAATGCAGAAGCGTACCATGCATCGTTCATGATGACCTGGGACACTCCCATGCAGGCAGCGGCAAGACCGAGCGTGCCCACACCGGAACAGGCATCGACAAAGTATGGCACCGGGGGTTTGCCCACATGCTCTTCAACAGATTGGATCTTCGGGTAGCCCCCCCGCGGGAATTCGATGTGGACCAGGGACTGTTGTTTGTACATCACCAAAGGACCGGTCCTGAGGGGAAACACATCTGCCCTGACATCACAGCCTGCAAGGAGATCGTAAACCTTTGGGACAGTATTGAGATCGGGGTCTGGTATGCCCGGGGTAAAATTCCCTGATTTCACCACCCCACGCAGTTCGGGTACTTCCCGTATCAGGATCTCCGCGCTCCTTGTTGTGACCCGCGGGGAAAGCAGGACAAGGGATTTCTCCGGGAGGAACGGGGGGCGGTCTATCGCAAAGCCCGGGTGGACAAGGGGAGACCCGACGGCAGCCAGCGGGTCGGTCTTTTGAAGGTCCCCCTGTTCTGTCATGATGACATACATGTGGGCAAAGACCTCATCGATGAACCGTTTTCCGCAGGAGCAGGCAAGCCCGTAGGTGAGATCCGTGAGGGGGGCCCGTTTGTCAAGAAACCGGGCGCTGCAGTCCGCACAGGGAAGAAAGATCGTCGGAAGCGTGGCAAGGATGTCCTTTGCCGACCTGACACAGTCCATCTCGCACACGGGACACTTCATACTGCTTGCTTTTGTCTCCGGTCGTTGAAAAGGTTACGAATTGTAATTATAGGGATGAAAAAAAGCAAATGGGCCCGATGCGATTCGAACGCATGACCGCCCGGTTATGAGCCGGGCGCTCTGACCGGACTGAGCTACGGGCCCAAAAACGCCGCCAACAGGACTCGAACCTGTGACATGCTGGTTAACAGCCAGCCACTCTACCAACTGAGTTATGGCGGCAGTCATGCTGTGCCTTATATGATTCTTTTTTTCGCTTTTTAAAGGTAGCTATCGGCCGGCGACGATGCAAGATTCCATCCAGTCTGCAGCCGGTTTTTTACTATTTTTTCCTACCATTATGGGTTTCATTTCGGGGGCGGTTTTTTCATGTCATTTAAAAGACGGATGAGATCTTCGAGATCATCATCAAGGTCAGCAAACATCTGAGAGGCCTGTGATGTCGCCACGGCACCATCTGGGGAGGCACGAATGTACCCCATCTGTTCCAGCACGTGCAGGGAATAGCGGATGCGGTGGGAGGGGAGGGCAAGCAGATCGGAAAGTTTCATGATCCCGATCGGCTGGTGGTCGACAACAGCGCGTGCCACGTCAATGTGCCTGCTCAGGAGTTCGATCTCATCTTTCATTTTTTTAAGCATGCAGGTGAGAGACCCCCGGTTATGATGGTTTTTCGTTACCTTTTTCCTTATCTGCATGTTCATAAAGCCAATCCCGGGTTTCCCTGTACCTTTTAGTAAAATTGATCGCGAGGTATGCTTCCAGCACCATCATCATCAGTACCAGCAGGATACGGTACGGTTCCGGGGCAATGAACAATGCCATCACGGTCAGCGCAGCCAGCAGGATGACGGCATTGAGCTGGAGCGCCAGCTTATAGAATTTCAGTCGTAACAGCTCTTTTGTCTCCGCGTCCATTACTCATACGTCACCTCCATGATAAAAGTACTTGACGTTTCAGGGCTCAGATCAGGTACAATGGATGCACTGGACGAAGCGATTGTCAGGAGCGGTGCCGATGCCTACGTCGCATATGCATCATCCGATGATGCTGATATGAGGTATCTTTCCGGATTCAAAACAAGCGATCCGTTCATCTATTTCAGAAAACCGCACCGGCGCGGTGTTATGATCGTTTCCCAGATGGAACATGCGCGTGCCGTGCGTGAATCCAGGGCGGCGGTGATGACACGGGCGCAGGCAGGGCTCGTTGAGATCCTGAAGCAGGAGCAGGACCCATGGAACGTTACAGCAAAGATGATCACCGGCCAGGTGCAGGGAAAAATTCTCGTGCCGCCCCGGTTCCCGGTCGCGCTTGCCCGGGCGCTGGAGGACTCAGTCGATGTTCTGGTAGACGAAACCTGCCTTGAATCGATGCGTGCGGTAAAGACCCATGGGCAGATTGCTGTAATAAAAAATGTGCAGAAGATTACCGAGTCTGCAATCGGTCTCGGGATATCGCTCATCGGGAGGGCAAAAGAAAAAAAAGGCATCCTTTTTTTTGGCGGGAAACCCCTCACGTCTGAAAGGGTGCGGGCGGCGATGCACAACCACCTCACGGATTACAGCTGCACTGCAAAAGATTCCATCGTGTCCTGCGGTAAGGATTCGGGAGTCCCCCACTGCCTCGGGAGCGGCCCTCTGGAAGCACACCAGCCCATCGTTCTCGACATCTTCCCCCAGGACGACCAGTCGGGCTACTTTTCCGATATGACGCGTACGGTTTCAAAGGGCAGACCCGATACAAAAGTCCTGGATATGTATTCCGTGGTGTGTGATGCCCAGGAGATGGCAGTCAGAAAAGTCGGTGCAGGGGTATCAGGAGCTGATATCCACCAGGCGGTTGTCGATTTTTTCAAAGAACGGGGGTACGACAACACAACAACAGGGTTTGTGCACAACTTAGGGCACGGAATTGGTCTCCAGGTGCATGAACTGCCGTCTCTCGGTCCTACCGGAAAAGAACTTGTCGCCGGGAATGTCATTACCATCGAACCCGGTCTGTATTATCCGGGCATCGGTGGTGTGAGACTCGAAGATATCGGTGTGGTTACGAAAAAAGGGTTCAGGAGATTCACGAAATTCCCTGTAGATCTGGTGCTATAATGGACGATAATTTAATTGAGAAGTACCGTGAATCGGGGCGAATTGCGGCAAAGATCCTGGAAGAAGGTTCAAGGAGGATACGGGTTGGTGCCTCGTACCTCGAAGTCGTTGAATCGGTCGAAGCCCGGGTCGTGGAGGAGGGTGCCGGGCTCGCGTTCCCGCTCAACCTCTCGTTAAACGAGGATGCCGCCCATGACACCGCTTCGAGCGGTGATGACCGCCTGTTTGCCAAAGGCGATCTGGCAAAACTTGACCTCGGTGTTCATGTCGATGGCTATATAGCCGATACCGCAACTACGGTTGATCTCGGTACCAATTCACTCCTTGTCGAAGCTTCGTACGAGGCGCTCGAACACGCGATCAGGACGGTCCGCCCCGGGGTTTCTGCCGGTGACGTGGGTGCTGCAATCCAGCATGAGATCGAGCGCCGGGGATACCGCCCTGTTGCAAACCTGACCGGGCACGGCCTCGACCGGTTCGTCATCCACCGCCCGCCCACCATTCCCAATGTCGGGATTATTGGGGGGATTGTCTTGGAAGAGGGCATGGTCTTTGCGATCGAGCCATTCGCGACCACGGGCAGCGGCAGGGTCGGGGAAAAAACACGGAAGGAGATCTACCAGCAGATTTCCAGTAAACCGGTGCGCACTTCGTCAGCACGGTTGATCATGGAGCATGTCAGGGAGCGGTGCGGCCTCCCGTTTGCCCGCCGCTGGCTGCCTGACAAAAAAACCGATATTGCTCTTCTTGGGCTTGTCCGGACACAGCACCTCCACGTCTATCCGGTCCTTGCCGACATCGCCGGCTCCTTAGTCTCCCAGCACGAGCATACGCTTATTGTCACCCACGACGGGTGTATTGTCACCACACGGTGAGATAACCTTATGCCGTTTTGAGGAGTATAATTATAGTCACAACCATGCCCGGCGATGCTGACACCCTGAATGTGATGGAGGTCGTTCTGACTGCCGAGATCTTCAACCGGCACACGGAACTTGATGTCAACGACCTGACCCCTGCATGCCGGGAAATTTTTTCGTCTGCGGGTGCGGCGGGCATCAGGCGCCCGGTCTTTGTCAGTGAAGGCGTGCTGAAGCGCTCGCTGGGCATCGCCGATGCCCGCAGAATACTGGACGGCAACCCGTTTGTCTCCTACGAGGAGTTCGGGCAGCGCCTGAAACTCACGACGCTGGAACCGGCAGCCCTGTGGTTTCTCAGGCAGGGGGGCGGGCCTTTTGTCGAAAAGAACCCTGCGCTTGCGTTCTATTTCGAAAGCTCCGGTTCAGGGGGCACATCGTACGAGGCAGTGAAGGCAAAAAACCCCCCGTTCGAAGACACCAAGGCTTACCTCGATACCAAGATCTCAAAGCTGATTGCAGAGGATGAGAAACTGAGAAACGCACTCGACCTTGTGATTGTCAGTGCACCTGACGAGGTGGAGCAGCGGATGGAAGACCTTGTCTGCACGCCGAACCAGGCCCATATCATCGAGAAGATACGGCACGCGATCGGCCAGCGGGACGTCCTGCTCCGGCACCGGATCCACGAGGTCGGCAAACTCCTCTTCGTCGGCCCCCCGGGGACGGGCAAGACATCGCTCGCGCTTGCAATATCCCGCACCCTGCACATGCCGGTGCTCGAGGTCCGGATCTCCATGATCACCTCCCAGTATCTCGGCGAGACCTCCAAGAACATCGACCGGATCTTCGAGCTGGCGAAAAAGATCTCCCCGTCAATCCTTTTTATCGACGAATTCGATTTTGTCGCAAAGAGCCGCGTCACCGATGACCATGGCGCGATGAAGCGTGCGGTGAACTCGCTGTTGAAAAACATCGACCGGATCAGCCTCGTAAAAAACGGGGTCCTCTTGGTTTGTGCCACCAACCACCCCCAGCTGCTCGACGAAGCCGCGTGGCGAAGGTTTGACGAGGTGGTGGAGTTCTCCCTCCCGGATCAGACGATGAGGGAAGAGATCCTGAAGAAAGTCACGACCTCCATCGACTCGAGCTGCGATTACCGGCAGCTGGCGGCGGAGACCGAAGGGTTCTCGGGTGCTGACCTGCGGCTGATGATAAAAGAGGCGCTGCTCTCCGCGCTGATGGACCGGCGGGAGGCGATCGACCGCAACGATATCGAAAAGGGCATCCTGTTGGTGAAAAACCGGGATGCAATCCGCCGCATGAACTGGTTGTAGCATGAAACTCACCCTGCTCGGCACCGGTGACGCAATCGGCACCCCAAAAATCGGCTGCTCCTGCCCCCAATGCACACGCGCCCGAAATACCAGGGCGATGCGGCTGCGGACTTCTCTCCTTCTCGAGCATGATGGCAACCATATCCTGATTGATACTTCTCCCGACCTCCGGCAGCAGCTTCTCCTGAACGGTTCACCAACCATCGATGCCGTCCTCTGGACCCACGGGCACTACGACCATTTCATCGGGTACGGGGAATTTTACCGGGTGCAGGACCTGCCGCCGGTCTACGCCGCATTGCCAGTGCTCTCCGACTGTGCGGAGGTCTTCCGGTTCCTCTCGTTTGAAAAACATGCGGTGAAGCCCTACGAGCCGTTCGACCTTTTCGGGTGCTCCATCACCCCGTTTCTTGTCAGACATCCCCCCGCGTACACCTGCGGCATGCTGATCGAGGGCAACGGGGCGAGGATCGGGTTCACGTCCGACACGAACGCGGATATCCCAAAAAAGAGCCTTGACCTGCTTTGCGGTCTCGACCTCCTGCTCACCGACGCACTCGTGCCGTCGGACATCAGGATCCACAAGCACATGAACTACCATGACGCGTGCATGCTCGCACAGAACCTGAAGCCCGCCGACTTCCGCTGCGTGCACACAAGCCACCTGGTATCGTGGGACCTCCCCCACATCGGTATGGACGGCGAGACATTCACATTCTGAAAAATTCAGTTCTGAAAATTTCCTTGTGGAATAATTCACCTGCCGGTGCCTGCCTGTTCCTGATGCACCCATACATTAATAGTTTTCAGCTCCCCAACCATAGGTGCATGATCGTGAAAGTACTCGAGCTGGAAAACAACAAGGCACGGCTCGTCATACAGGGGGAAGGGCATACCTTCATGAACGCCCTCACCGATGAGATCCTCCGCGACCCTTCTGTTGATGTTGCCACGTATATCATCGAATTCCAGTTCTCGGATCCCGAACTCCTCGTCACCACCAAGGGCAGAAAAGATCCCGTCGTGGTCATCCGGGATGCCTGCAGGCGGCTGTCCAAAAACTGCGATAAACTGATCAAGGAACTGGGAAAATAACCGGCCTGCCAATTCCAATATGATATTGTAAAATATTCTCTTTTTTTTTGAAATTCTGAAAATTTCAAGACGGGAAACCTGGTGAATATCCCGATTTTACCGGAAGCCCGGTTGCAAAAAAAATTTTCTTATTGAATAAAAAAGGGAAAAACCGCTTGGTATTGATTACGGGGCACGTTCAGTAAAGACAATCGAGCCTGAAACACGGGTGATCTTGACTTTTACCTGCTGGCCCGGTTTTGCATTCGCGACGTAGATGATGTACCGCCCCATCTTCACGACCCCGTCCCCGCGCCGGGAGAGCGACTGGATCTCAAGGTCAAGTATCGCCCCCTCCTCTAGGTTCTTTTCGACCGGCTCCGTCCGCGCCTTGCGCTTCCGCACGGGGCGGTGACCTCCGCACGCATCGCAGCGTAGGAGGAGGACCCTGTCATCCTTGACAAGCCGGGTGTCCGGCCTGCCGCACTCGGAGCAGATGACATAGTCATCGACGTAATTTTTTATGATCGCCCGGATCAGGGCGATCTCGAACTTCCCGTTGAAGATGGCGCGGTTGCCGTCAATCTTTCCCGATGTCCCGAGTTCTCCCAACAGGAACTTCATCAGGTGATCATGTTCGCGCCGGACCTTGTCGGTGATCTCGACGAAATTTTCCAACACGGTCGTCTTGCCCTCGATGTACACCTTGGCTTCCGGGACAACAAACCGCTCGGACGACGTACTGACTTCGGATATATTGGAATAGGCCTTCTTTAACAGGTTTTCATAGGGATCGGTCATCGTACATAAAGAGGGGCGGTGCAACCAAAAGGCTTTCGAGCATCCGGCGGTTGCATGATGGCAGACTGCAGCGGGTGTACCCCGCATAACCCCTTGGGACATGGTATAATAAGGTTGACAAAAAGAAGTTTTTACACATGTTGTCTGCAGAGGATGTTGCCATCATCCGCCGGGAACTCGGGCGCGAACCGACTGATGTCGAAGCCGCCTGTTTTGAAAACCTCTGGAGCGAACACTGCAGCTACCGGTCCACAAAGACCCTGCTCCGCACACTTCCTGTAACCGGCACAAACGTGCTCCTTGGCCCGGGTGACGACTCTGCGATCGTGCGCTTTTCTGATACCTGCGCCCTTGCGATCTCCATGGAGAGTCACAACCACCCCAGCTACGTCGACCCCCATGACGGGGCGGCAACCGGCGTCGGCGGGATCGTCCGCGACGTCCTCTCCATGGGGTCGCGCCCGATTGCCCTGATGAACCCGCTCTTTTTCGGTACGCTGGACTCTGAAAAAAACCGGCACCTGCTCGAGCACGTGGTCGCCGGGATTGGCGGTTACGGCAACTGTATCGGCGTCCCTGTTGTCCGCGGAGACCTCTGTTTTGACCCTGACTTTTCAGGAAACCCGCTTGTCAACGTGGTCTGCATCGGAATCGTAGAGCCGGACAGGTTCATCACCGCCCGTGTCAAAAAACCCGGCAACCGCCTCGTGCTGGTCGGTGCGTCAACGGGAAGGGACGGGCTGGGCGGCGCATCGTTCGCCTCCCGGGACCTCTCGGAAGGGGCAGAGGCCGATGACCGCCCCAGCGTGCAGATCGGCGACCCGTTCACCGAGAAACTGGTGATCGAGGCGATCCTCGAGATGGCAGCAACCGGAAAGGTTGCCGCCTGCCGGGACCTCGGCGCCGCGGGGCTTGCCGGTGCATCGAGCGAGATGTGCAGCACGTTTGGCGGCCTCATCCATGCCGACCGGGTGCACCAGCGGGAGACCGGCATGAGACCGGTGGAGATCATGGTCGCCGAATCGCAGGAGCGGATGCTCCTTGAGGTCGATCCCGCCGATGTCCCGCTGATGGGGACCATCGCAGAGAAATACGACCTGAAGTGGAGCGATATCGGCGAGGTGATCGCCGAACCGAAATATATCGTCACATTCCATGGGAAGGTTGTCTGCGACCTGCCTATCCGGCTCCTCTCGGGTGACACCCCGCTCTGCACGTGGGAGAAGACGGCTTACGATGCCCAGACCCCGTTCAGAAAACCAAAGCAAGGGTTAAAGGCGCTCGCGCTGCAGGTGCTCTCCCACCCGGAGGTCACCCGCAAAGACTGGGTGATTGAGCAGTATGACCACGACGTGCAGACGCGAACGGTCTCCCTTGTGCACGATGCGGCTGTGCTCCGGCTCGAGGATGCGGCGCTCGTACTCTCCTGCGGCTGCAACCCGCGCCAGATCTATCTCAGGCCGTACGCGGGGACCGCGAACGCGGTCTACGAGAACGCGGCAAACCTCGCCTGCATGGGGGCAGCGCCCCTCTGTATCCTCGACTGCCTGAACTTCGCAAGCCCGGTCCACCCCGAGATCTTCTGGCAGATGGAGCAGAGCATTCTGGGTATGGGCGACATGGCACGTAGGATGGGCATCCCTGTCGTTGGGGGGAATGTCTCTCTCTACAACGAGAGCGATGAGTTCAACTCAAAGATCAAGCCGACGCCGACGATCGGCATGGTGGGCAAGGGGCAGGTCAGGGCATGGCAGCAGCCGGTGGACGGGTGCGAACTGGCGTTGATTGGGATCACAGGCGCCCACTTCGGCGGCTCGGTGCTTGATGCGGTGACCGGCTGCGGCGGCGCTGCACCGGATCAGGCAGACCCCGCCATCGTGGACACAATCCGCACAAAAGTGGATCAGGGTGCGTTTGTCGCGGTGACCGACCTTTCGCAGGGGGGCCTTCTAGCCGTCCTCTCGGTGATCGCCCCGCAGGCAACCGTCCGCATCAGCGGCGACCCGTACATGCAGTTGTTCTCGGAAACCTACGGGCGGTTCCTCGCTGCGTTCGAGAACGAGTCGGCGCTCAAAGGGCTGGACTACACGGTCATCGGCGAGGTTGGCGGGAATTCACTCAGGGTAACTGCAGGGGAGAGCATGTTTGCGATCAGCAGAAAAGAGATGGAGATGGCGCTGTCATCCCTGACCCGGCTCATGCGACAGTCGTACCATTGAGAGGGTGCCCGGGAACGTTTTTCATAGTCGGAGAGAGAATGGTGTCCCCATCCTCTCGCGCATATCAGGGAGCTGATGTCCTTCCCAAGTGAGATCGCGTTACCTGGAGCCCCGGTATATCATTTTACGCGATCGCCGCAGCATTGACCATCACGATCAGCTCGTTGATCTTCTTCCCGTCCCGCACGGTTTTCTTGTCAAAGACGATGTCCCCGACGACCTTGACGCCCTTTTCTTCGAGCGCCTTTCTCATAATTTCGATTGTCTCACCCGCTTGGCTGCCGCAGGTCGCGTAGATGACCGCCTTTTTCCCTTCGCAGTCTTTTAGTGCATCGATGGCTGCATTGATGACCGGGGTCGGCTTCCAAGCCCAGACTGGGGTGCCCATGACGATCATGTCATACCCGGCGACATCGATCCTCTTTGGCTCAATGGGATCTTTTTTTCCCTTCATCGCACGGTACCCCCCCTGTGCGTAGACCGTGAGCGCGTTGTAGTCCTTTTGGGGCTTCACTTCGATTAGGTCCCCCCCGCAGGCGGCCCGTACCTTCCGTGCCACACCGCGGGTGACACCGGAGTAAGAATGGAAAATGATACACCGGGACATACCACAACTATCAGTTGTGCAGGAAAAAAAGGTTGGCGGATCGCGAAATTTTTTTTACTGACTGCCCGATTATTGTCCGCGTATTGCAGCATTGACAATGGCGGCGAGCTCTTTTGTCTTTTTCTCATTCTCAATATCCTTCATGTGGATCGCCATTGTGCCTGCGACATGCATCCCCCGCGCTTTGCACCATTGTGAAAATGTCTCTTCCGATGCGCCCGGCATCCCGCTATAGGTGAAAAATCCCACCGCGGTTTTCCCCTCGCATCCCTTCAGTGCATCGATGGCGATGTGAATAACGGGGGTCGGCTTGAATGCCCAGACCGGGGAACCCATGACGAGGATATCAAACCCGGTGACATCGATCGTGGATGGCTCGATGGGAGTCGTCTCCTCACCCTGTGCCCTTTTGCACCGGATGAGGAACTGAGTGAGAGCCTGATAGTCCCCACGATCACCGACCTCAATGAGGCACGGATCACCGCAGGCTGGTGCGAGGTGCTGTGCCACGTGCCGTGTATTGCCGGTCTCGGAATGGTAGATGATGCAGGTCTTCATCCAGATACTATGGGAACCTTCAATAAAAAAAAAGATACTAGAAAAAAATTTATTTCTTCCGGACTGCTGCTTTCACCGCTTTTTTTGCGGTCTTTTTTAGGGATTTCTTTCCTTCGTCTTTCTTAAACTGGGGCATCATCGCGCGGACTTCGCGCCCGACATCCTCGATGAGGTGCTCCTCGTCCTTCTTTGTGAGCGCGTTGAAGACCGGGCGGTTCACCATGTTCTCAAGCATCCACTCCCGGGCAAACTTCCCGCTCTGGATGTCCTCGAGAATCTCCTGCATCGCGACGTAGACCTCGGGGCCGATCACGCGAGGCCCCCGGGTCAGGTCACCGTACTGCGCGGTGTTGCTGATGGACCTGCGCATGTTGGTGAGCCCGCCCTCGTAGATCAGGTCGACAATAAGCTTGAGCTCGTGGAGCACTTCGAGGTATGCCATCTCCGGCGAGTACCCGGCATTGACCAGCGTCTCGAACCCCGCCTTGACAAGTGAGGTCGTCCCGCCACAGAGCACAGCCTGTTCCCCAAACAGATCGGTCTCGGTCTCCTCGCGGAACGTCGTCTCGAGCACGACCGCACGGGTCGCCCCGATCGCTTTTGCATAGGCTAGCGCCATCGTGTGCGCATTGCCGGTGTAATCCTGGTGGATGGCAATGAGGGCAGGGACACCTTTGCCGTCCTCGTACTGCCGGCGCACCATGGCACCGGGCCCCTTGGGCGCGACCATGATCACATCGACCGTTGGTGGCGGGACGATCTGCCCGAAATGAATGTTGAAGCCGTGCGAGAACATCAGGCATTTCTTCTCAGCAAGGTTCGGCATGATCTCCGTGCGGTAGACGGCTGCCTGGTGCTCATCGGGCAGGAGGATCTGGATGATGTCGGATTTTTTCACGGCGTCGGCGACCTTCATCACCTTCATGCCGTCTTTGGTCGCCGCGTCCCAGCTCTTCCCGGGACGGAGCCCGATGACCACGTCGAGCCCGGAATCCTTTAAGTTCAGCGACTGCCCGCGGCCCTGCGAACCATACCCGATCACGGCGATTTTTTTCCCTTTCAGGACACCGATATCGGCATCCGACTCGTAATATTTCTGTACCATAGGACTTCCCTTTGATATTAGCAACAAAGCACATAAATATTATATGAGAAAGACTCAACAGCAAACGTTCATCAACCACAAGGGAGCGATTTCCTATATCCCCTGCCCGCACCCACGACAAACCCGAGAACTCGTTTGCCCGCGAACTGCCTGACATCCAGGCAACGTCACCCGATGTCCGGATCAACTTAACAAGGGTCGGGGTGAAAAATGTCAAGAAACTTGTCGAGGTCTCCCGCACCGAGAAACGGCCGGTCATCTTCATCTCCACGTTCGACGTCTTTGTCGACCTGCCCGGGAGCCTTAAGGGTGCGAACCTCTCGCGCAACTTCGAGGTCATCGACGAGGTGCTCCAGCAGGCGATCGATGGCGACGTAAAAGAGATCGAGAACCTCTGCAGTGCCGTCGCCCGCAGGCTTCTCGACCGGCACGAGTACGCCGACCGCACCGAGGTACTGATGCGCAGCGAGTTCATGGTCAAGCGCGAGACGCCGGTCAGCCACACCACCTGCCACGAGGTGGTAAAAGTTCATGCACGGGCGGTCGCCCGGCGCACGTTCCGGTCACCGATCGTCAGGAAGAGCATCGGTGCAGAAGTCACCGGCATGACGGCCTGCCCGTGCGCCCAGAACATCATGAAGGAGCGGGCGATGCACGTCTTCCACACGCTCGGGGCCGAGGAGAGGATCATCGAAGGATTCTTTGCCGAAGTCCCGATGGCGACGCACAACCAGCGGGGGCGTGGCTTCCTCTGCATCGAGACCGATGACGACCAGACCGTTGACTTAGAAAAGATCATCGCGATTCTCAAAGAGTCAATGAGTTCGGGGATTTACGAGCTCCTGAAGCGCGGCGACGAGAGCCACGTGGTGCTCGAGGCGCACAAGAACCCCCGGTTTGTCGAGGACTGCGTCCGGGAGATGGCAAAAAAAGTTCTCGCTGATTTTGAGTACCTCTCCGGTGACAGCGTCGTCACCATCAAGCAGACCAACGAAGAGAGCATCCACCAGCACGATGCCTATGCAGAGAGGCGGGCAACCATTGCGGAACTGGTCGATGAATTGAACGGAGATCGGCTGCACGAGACCCCATGAGTTGTATCATGCAAAAATTTTTATAATTTTATTCTCTTTTAGGTATCATTTTAGTACATGAAAATATATTTTTCAAAAAAACTGTCGTAAAAATAAATTTGTTTGTCATATATTTTTACATAATGTCGTCATGTTACCCATTCTATCCATCGTTTTTTCCTATGAGATAGAGATAAAAAGGGTTATTAAAGAAGTGCGCGAACAAGAGTTGAACGTACTCTGTACGGTCAATTATCTCTAGAGATGAGAGATCTTAAAAAAATTTGTACAGCACTGTGAACAACTCAACACAAATGAGGCGATAGTATTGTCGAAAGTTGTAGAGATTTCCCCAACCACAAGACATGAGGGACACTCAAAACTTGTCTTGAAGGTTAATGACGCAGGTATCATCGAGACGGGTAACTGGTGTTCCATTACCCCGGTGAGGGGCGTTGAGAAGCTTGCCGTCGGTAAAACGATGGAGCAGGTGCCCAAGATCGCGTCCCGTGTCTGTGGTATCTGTCCGATTGCCCACACACTCGCAGGGATTGAGTCAATGGAAGCATCCATCAAGTGTGAAGTTCCGAGGGATGCGAAGTTGCTCCGTTTTGTCCTGCAGTTGGCAAACCGGTTGCACAGCATCGCACTTCACAACATCCTGATCCTGCCCGACCTGTATATCCCAGGCACTGACACCAAGATCAACCCGTTCACTCCAGAAGAGCCGGTGCGCACCGTGGCAAAGCGTATCCAGCGGCTCCGCGAGATCGGCCAGACAATCGGCCAGATTGCCGGTGGTGAAGCGGTCCACCCGAGCAACCCGAGAGTCGGTGGTATGTACCGGGCATGCAGTCCGCAGGCAAAGGTCAAGATGTATGACCTAGCAAAGGAAGGGGTCGTCCTTGCCCACGCGCAGATGGACTTCATGATTGCCGTCCTTCGCAATTTCCAGAAGAGAGACTGGGCAGAAGTCGGCGGTGCCAAGATTGCCATCCCCAAGGACCTTGGATATCACGACCAGGGCTACCTGGCAACCCACCCGTACTACGGCAGCACCAGCATGGACGAGTGCCCGACTTGGGATTACAGCCGGTTCAAGGAAGCACGGCCGTGGGACTGGTACATGGGTGAGATGGAAGTTTCGCTCGAAGACCCGAAATATCCGATTGGCGGAACCACTAAGATGGGCACCAAGGTCAACCCACAGATGGAAGCCTGCACCGGTATCCCGATGTATGACGGAGCTCCGGTCGAAGTCGGTCCGCGTGCACGTCTTGTCACGTTCAAGAACTTTGATGAGAAGGGTACTGTCGGTCAGCATGTTGCTCGTCAGATGGAGTACACTGACTCTCTCTATCAGATTATCACGGCACTTGATGAGTACAACCCCGCAGGAAAGGTCGTTGCTGACTTTATCCCGTGCGGTGACGGCTCCATGGGCTGGGCTGCAAACGAAGCACCCCGCGGCACCGATGTCCACCTCGCAAAGGTCAAGGATGGCAAAGTGCTCTGGTATTCGATGCTTGTCCCGACGACCTGGAACTTTGCAACCTGCAGTGCTGCACTTACCGGTGCACCATGGCAGCTTGCCGAGATGGTCGTTCGTGCATATGACCCCTGTGTATCATGTGCTACCCACATGATCGTGATCGATGAGGACAACCGGATAGTGGCTCAGAAACTCATCCAGTGAGTGTAACACAATGCTGTATCCGGAGATCGTGATTGCAGGGTGCGGAAATCCCCTGTTTGCCGATGACGGGTTTGGACCAGCGGTGGTAGAGGAACTGCAGAAACTCACACTTCCCGACAATGTAGGCGTAGTAGATGCTGGCCTTGGTGGCCCGCACTTTATTTTTACGCTCCTTGACCCGGAAGTGACAAAGAAACTCGTGATTGTTGATATCGCGGATTTTGGTGCAGAGCCCGGTTCGATCGCGAAGTTCCGGGTGGAAGATCTGCCACCAGGGAGTTACCGCGATGCACACTCATGGGATCTGACAGAACCACTTCAGCGCCTGAACGATACCATCGATATAACGGTCATTGGATGCCAGCCGGAACGTGTTACCGATCCCGAGATGGAGATCGGGCTCTCGGATGAAGTTTCAAAGGCTATACCCAAGACAGTACGGATTGTACTGGATATGATAGGGGTGGATTATGGGACTGCTATCAAGCGTCTTCAAGAAGAACGTCAGCGAGGAACCGCAGAAACCTGCGGCTGCTCCAGCGAAATCATCTGACGTACCAAAAGCGACAGAAACAACAAAAAAGGAGGTTAAGCCTGTGGTAGACAAGATTACAGTGGGCCACATCCACATGAGTGGATGTACTGGCTGTCTTGTGTCTTTAGCAGACAACTACGGTGGACTCTTGACGATCCTCGACAGGTACGCAGACCTCGTATACGGTCTGACACTTGCCGATGTGCGCCACATCCCGAAAATGGATGTTGCACTCGTTGAGGGTTCTGTCTGCATTAATGACAAACTTTCAGTAGAAGAGATCAAGCAGACAAGAGAGAAGGCGGCAGTTGTCGTCGCAGTCGGCGGATGCGCCTGCTATGGTAACATCACCCGGTTTGCACGCGGCGGCCAGCAGAACCAGCCGCAGCATGAAGCATACCTGCCGGTCGGGGACATCATCAAGGTCGATGTGTACATCCCCGGATGTGCGCCAACGCCCCAGATGATTAGGAATGTCTGCGTGATGGCATACCTGCTCCTCAAGGGAACCAAGGAGCAGAAGGAGCTTGCGACCAACTACTTAAAACCGCTCATGATGGCGGCACAGAGAGGTACAACCGCATGCTTCTGCGACCTGATGACCGAGGTCATCAACCAGGGACTCTGCATGGGATGCGGCAGCTGTGCTGCAGCCTGCCCGGTTCGCGCGATCACCCATGAGTACGGCAAACCCCAGGGGCAGCGTGACCTGTGCATCAAGTGCGGTGCGTGCTACAACCAGTGCCCGCGGAGCTGGTTCAGCTTCGACGTCGTGTCTGCATATGAGGCAATCAACGAGGCCATCATGGGGGCACTCCAGTGAGGTGATTGAAATGGGAACAGAACTCGGTAATTACAAGACATGCGTCTCAGCGCGGAGCACCAACAAGCACCTTCTCAAGCATTCACAGGACGGCGGTATCGTCACCCACCTCTTCGCGTTTGCACTCGATGAGGGTATCATTGATGGAGCCATTGTTGCTGTATCCAAAGAATTTGCCCTTAAGAACCCGTCAAAGTGCATGGCATACAACCCAACATTTGACGATCTTGAGCCCTGGAGGCCAATCCCGGCTATTGTGTCAACAAAGGCTGAGCTGCTTGCTGCAGCCGGAACCAAGTACAATATCAGCCCGAATGTTTCCTTGATTAAAGAGGCAACCCGCAGCTTTGGTCTCGACAAGGTTGGTATCGTTGGAACCCCCTGCCAGATGCAGGCAGTCCGCAAGGGTCAGCTGTACCCGATCGGCCTGAGGGACGTTGGTGACAAGATTGCACTCGCAGTTGGTATCTTCTGCATGGAGAACTTCCCGTACCAGAGCATCATTCAGCTGGTCGAGGACCATGCAGCGATGAAGATGGAATCCGTCAAGAAGATGGAGATTGGGAAGGGCAAGTTCTGGGTCTACGGCAAGCGCGGACAGGTCGTCCAGCTGCCACTCAAGGTGACCCACAAGTACGAGCAGCCCGGCTGCCATGTCTGTCTTGACTACGTTGCAAATCTCGCTGACATCTCCACCGGTTCCGTCGGCAGCCCCGATGGATGGAGCACCGTCTTTGTGCGCAGCAAGATCGGAGACAGTGTCTGGGCAAAGGCAGTCGCAGCAGGCGCCTTCGAGACCCAGCCGATCGACAAGGTCAAGCCCGGTCTTGAACTCGTTTCCAAGCTGGCAAACGAGAAGATCACAAAGAACAAAGCGACTCTCGAAGACCGCAAGACCTTCGGTGTGGGCAAGGCACTCCGCAACCCATACATCTAAATTTTTTTCTTTTCTGGCAATATTAAAAAAGAAAAGTTGCTGATAAGGTTTTTCTGGCTATTTCTTCGTGACTTCGACCGGATCGATATTCGCATCGATGAGAATGTCAAACGAAACGGTCGCGAGCCATCCCGCCTTCTCAAACATCTTCATGAAACAGACACCGATGATAACAGCGCCGTGGTGCTTGTCGATTACCGCTTTCACCTGCTCCGCCTTCACCGGCACATTGGGCATGGAAAGCCCGCCCATAACCACAATAGCTCTGGGTTTCAGCGTGGCAGGAGCATTGCCAACCTGCATGCCGACGTCGGGCACTGGGTGGATCTTCTTTGCCTTTGACTCATCTACCATCGGGACAAAAACCTGATCCAGATCGATCGATCGAATCGCAAACCCGAGCAGCTCGACAAATGGCGTGCAGGTGCCCGGGACACCGTAGTATACGATCTGGTCACCTTTTTTCAATCCCTTTGTCTCAATATATTCCTTGAACGGGCGCAGGATGCCCGGTACTCCGTGAAATGTCTCAGTCTGTGTCATGCTCTCAGGAGAGATTCCACCATTCACCATTATAAGCGTTGCTGGGATTGCGGGACTGCATGGTTTGCTGCATTCCGATCCTCACAGGTCATACCTGCGAGTCGGGATGACCTCGCACCCGAGAAGCCAGACGGCATACAGGATCGACAAGCTGGCAACGAGAAACAGGGGCGAGATGACCGCTTCATTTTTTGGAATTAAACCAAGCCTTGAGAGGTCAAAGACCACATAGAGGGCAAATGTGAGAGCAATCCACCAGCTGTAGAACTTCTTTCCTTTTGTGGCAAGTCTCAATGCGGCAAGTGCAACGATACATTCTATCATGACCGCAAGGATCTGCAGCACGCTGTTGGTATCCATAGGTTTACGTTCCGGCGTGTATTGCCATAGTTCTTTGGATACGCATATCGATGCCGTAAATTATATCACAGGGAGCATCGGGAGAAGGGACAGCATGGTCTTTTGTGGAGAGGAGAGGACACAATTTCCCGTGGATACCACAGGAGCCGTTTCCTGTCCGCCCGGTTGATAGAAAGAACGTAAATTTATCCGTTTTAACAAAATTTGCGGATTATTTACCGTGTACTCCAGTGGAACCAAAGGGGTATAAAAAGATGATCAATTTGCCGGATTGGCTTGTCTGGCACAGTATCCCAATTAAATCAAAAAAGCGGTTTTCCGGTGGCGCGTTGTATGTGCAGGAAAGTAGCCGCTTTTCAGGTGTCCAAAAAAAGGCTGTGTGCCATACGGTTCAACCGGCCGATCTCCGCCATCGGTCATCACACCGGATAGCAAAACGGGATCTCTGTGATGGCGGGAACTGCGGACGCATGACGAACAGATGTACAAGATGGCAATATAAGGAGCGGGAAAAACTGGCGACCACCATCAGACCGCAAACATCTATAGCCACGGATTGTAACAATAAAAAGTGTCAGAATCAACGGCGATAAACCGCCGGCTGATTTACGGTTATGATGTAATCCTATACTGGATTCACCGGCGTATTCTTGGCTACCCCCCTGACCAATCACTACAATAGCGTGCGGTTGAACGCACAGTATGGCGGGATACTCCGGTACCGTTCCGCGTTCAGATCTTGGTTTCTGTCGATTGGAAATGTCAAAGACAGGGAAGAGCGAAGGCTGACCCCATATTGTGCTGCTGAGGCAGCCTTTGCTGGCGCAAAGGATCCGGGAAAGACTAAAAAACACCGTGAAAGTTACGATCGGTCAAGCACCCCGCGGGAATACGGGTCCGCGAAGACCGGCTCTACACGCCAATCAATTCCTGGAACAACAATCAGGGTGTATCGCCCTTCGGATCCTTTTCCCACAACGTTTCCGCATCCAATTATCATCACGGGATGCAATGGAAGAGAGATCATTACGAAGAATCAAACGTTAAGCAGATGTTCAAGAACGATCTTCAATCCTATCGCGACAAGGATAAGACCTCCGATGATCTCAACCTTTTTACCAAGAATCGATGCCAGATACCTACCCGACATTACGCCAAAAAACGAAAATAAAACCGCGACGATCCCGATGATAAGGGCCGGCACGAGGATTTCAACCTGCAGGAATGCAAATGACACGCCCACGGCAAGTGCATCGATGCTGGTGGCAACAGACAGGATCATCACAGGGCCCGGCTGCATCACATCGACGGACTCTTCATCATCCCCGCCATCGCACCCCTCAACAACCATCTTCACACCGATAACCGCAAGGAGGAGGAACGCGACCCAGTGGTCATAATCCGCAATCATTTCCGCCAGATGTGTCCCGGCTGCCCATCCAAGGAGCGTCATGCCGGTCTGGAATACCCCAAAAAAGAGGGCGATGACGATGGCTGCGTTCAGGAGTTTTGCCTTTGTTGTTGTCCCGATGGCAAGCGAAACGGCAAAGCAGTCCATCGACAGCCCAATGCCGATGAGAACAGGAACCAGCAGATCCATGAATTCCGGAAGTGTTGGTGGTCAGCGGTGATAATTCCTTTCAACAAGAAAAGGATGTGATAAAAGGGGGGGGGATTCTGGACTGCAGAATAATAGTGACTTTGATTGAGCGGTGGACTGAACAATGATATGCAAATGTTCGGGGCCGGGGGAATACAAGCGCCACCGTCTTGGCACCTGCAGGAACTTCACCTGATCTTCAGTCGTGAAATAGGGAGGTTCGTTGACAAATTTCAGATACTTTTACACAAAAACCTCCTGTGCTGAAACAATGTGGGCACGGATAGTGACGGGGTGGTACCCTGCACTTTTTGCCCGATGAAAAAAAAGAGTGTGAGGTTGTGGGTAGGAGAGGTTAAGAGGGAGGAGTGAGAGCCGCTAAAAAAAGATTCATATCCCTATAAACCCTTATTGCTGTGGATAACAAAGGAAATATTAAAAGAATGAGGTACTATGGATGCTCCATATCTGAGCAGCGATGAGTCAATTATTCTGACGTTGCATGATGTTATTGTCAGTGGCGAAAGAATCGAAGTGATCCTCACAAGCAAACGCCTTCTTTTCGTGACGAGCGGCAAAGACCAGATCCGGCATGACGAAATCCCGTTTGAATCCATCCGTTCGGTCGTGGCTGGAGAAAATGCCCTCCGGGAGCCGACCCTGACCCTCTCCACCACCGCCTTTTCTGGCGAGGGAAAAACAACAGAGATTATATTTTTCCGGCGGCCTGGCATCGAAAAGACGGGGGAGCGTGACCAGCTGCTGACAAAACTCAAGGAGCATGTCTCCCCGTCGCTGGTGCATGCCGCCCAGATTGGCATATCTCGTTCTTCCAATCGGGTTGCGGGAGAGGGACCCGGTATAGTACCAGGAGCACCCCCTGCCAACCATCCGCCGGCACAGGAATGGAGCCCCGTACTTCCACAATATCGTACCAGGGCTCCACCACCGGATCTATCAGTACGGTTAAAGTTCAATGCAATCACGGTCATCATCATCGTCATCGTTGCGATCGTCTTCGGAGCAATCGTGTACGGGCAATTGACGAAGGGAAGACCGGTGGAGCATAATGGTAATGCGACCATTCCTGCAGCCACCACGCTTGCGGCCACGACGGCCCCCGATGCAACCGGCACGCAGACCATCCAGCAGACACCCGTGCCCGATGTGACATCACCCCCCTCCTCTCCGCCGCAGTTGACCATTCCTAAAACGGGTATCTGGGTACGGGTACTGTACTCCGGGACGTTTGTCGGGTCGGTCGGTACGAGCAAGTTATTGCGGCAGGTGAATGCAACGGGAGAACAGTTCTACCAGATACCAACGCGTGACGACATCGTGGATATATCCGTCCAGAAGCAGGAAGGGACAGGGGATGAGCTCGCAGTCGAGGTCTATAAAGACGGTTCACTGGTTAGACGGAGCACCACAACGACCCCCAAAGGTACGGTTGACCTCCATGTTGGTGTATAGTCAGGATACAATACCCCAAACCCCCCGTCGCAAAGGCGGTGCATATGCCGATGCTCGTACAGCACTTCGCATTCACGATTAAAAAAAAAAGATAAGAGATCGAATGGTCAGGATTTTGACCCGGTCCTGGGTACTTTTTTGGAGATCTTTCCCGGCCGGGGCCGGTCCGCAAAAGGTCCCGGGTCCTGGTTTAGGCTCACCGGCTCTGGGTGGGGTGTGTGTTTTGGGGGGAGTGCGGGTTTTTTCTGGGGACGGTGCTTTTTGCGGGGGTGGGGATGGTCAAAGGGATGATGACGGTCATCTTCAAGTTCCCGCGCCCTGTCCTGACCGGGGCCGCTGCGGGGCTGGCGGGTACGCGGCGGGGATGCGGGCTCGCGCCTGGGTGACATACTCATCATGTCGCTGTTCATGGGTAAAAAAACCCTCTGTGGCCGGCCGTACTGCTGTTTCCCCGGTCGATTGATATAGGAAACCCGCGCTATACCTGTACCGGAACACGATGTGCCTCGATTATATGTCGACGGCCCCGGGCGAGGACGGCCAAGGCAGGTTCAATCGGGAGTCCGACAGGATCCAGAAATTTTTTATCCGTCCTTTCTTTTTGTCCCTCACCATCGGCATTCCCTTCTGTATCTACAAGCTGCTCTTTGGCGTGGTTGCGGTCCGCATTGGTTCAGGGACCGGACCGTTCCTTCCGGTCTTCGGCTGGGTTATCATCGCGTGGGCGGCGCTTGACCTCCTGATGAATACCGGGCGGGCACTCCTTGACCTGCTCCACAGCCCAAACCGATTTGAGTACTGCACGATCGCGCAGGCCGGGCGTATCTTCCGCATGCCGATGGTCTTTCTCGCGGTTGACACCCTGATCTCGTTTTTCATCATCTGTTTCATGCTCTGGTCCGGCTGGATCACGCTCCTCACACCGGCTGAATCCGCCCTGTGGTATGCAGCAACAACCCTGAACCTGATCAGCCTCTCGCTGGTCTCGCTCTACAATGAGATCCGGAAGGTCTGAGGGCAGGACGAAGGGGCACCCCCGTGCTCCGCCAGTCTTTTCGGTCCCCCCCCCGGCAGCCACCGCGACGGATCACTGCAAAAACCGTGCAGGAGAAGCCCTGCATTACAGGATGAAAATAGGATGAAGGCTGTATTCGTGTACAGGATACCATGTTCTGCGGTGAGTGCGGCCAGAAGGTCCCTGACGATTCGCGGTTCTGTGAGCAGTGCGGACGACCTATTGTGATCGACCGGACACAGGGAGCCGGGCCACCCGCAGCACGTCCTCCCGACCGGGGGGTGATCGGAACCCTCTTAAGGGGTCCGGCACAGGCATCCCGCTCCCCCGAGTACGCACGGATCGTGCTCTGGGTAAAAAGCAGGCAAGGGCACCGGTTCGGTCCGGGCCTGGACGATGCGACAGTGCAGACGCAGCTCGGTTCGATCCTGGACCAGGAGAAGGCATGGGGCGTGCCGCTTCGGTTGCTGAAAGGGTTCCGGGCATTCATCGACGGGCACCAGCACGAGACGCTCCTGCGGCGCCAGCGCTGATCGATGGGGAACTTCCTTAAGAAAAGCCGGTCCTGCCGGCTTTAAAATAACACGACGGTTATTTCACGTCGTCACCGAGCGCTTCGCGGCTCCGCATCTGGTAGAGCACCATCGGGTCCATCTCGCGGTACGCGTCCTTTGCCGTCCGCATGATCACGTTCGTGACTCCGGCATTCACGATCATCTTGGAGCACAAAAAACACGGCCAGATCTGGGTTAAGTCTTCTGTCTCAACGTCATACCCGGCAAGGTAGAGTGTGCACCCCCGGGCCTGCTTGCCCGCCTGGATGAGCGCGTTCATCTCCGCGTGTACGCTCCGGCACCGCTCGTAGTTGGAGCCCGACGGGATGTAGTGCTCCTTTCTCCAGCAGCTCTTCAGCTCGGTGCAGTCCATCTGCTTGCGCGGGGCGCCGGTATAGCCTGTGGAGACGATCGTGTGGTACTCGTCGACGATAATGGCGCCGAAATTGCGCCGAAGGCAGGTACCCTGGTGGGCACAGCGCAGGGCAAGGTCAAGGAAATAGTGGTGACGGTTGGTCCGCATCCATGAAACTATTGCACAGCCCCGTAATAAAGTGGCGTGGTTTGGCGCAGACCGCACCTTTTTAAAATATCCTCACCATGGCGCACAAACCGCATGTTTAAGACCATGCACGCGAAGTCTGACATACGCAATGAAAGAGTGGCACTACACCCCGACTGCCACAATACGGCAGAAGATCACCGCCATCTGCGTCGGGGCCGGGCTCGGATTGTTGTTAGCCGTAGTACATATCGTATTCTGGGAATTTCTGGATGAATGGCGGTTCATGTCGCTGCCGGTCTTTGTTGCCGGCACAGTCATCATCCTCGGCCTTGCGTACCTGCCAAGGTTTTAGGGACTAAAGGTACCCGTGGCCGTACCGCAACCTGCTTCGGTGACCCGCACCGCTTTCTTCGTGACGAGCGACGCGACCCTACAGTATTATGGCATCAATGATCAATCCCGCGTGCACCAGTAAAAACACCAGAACAAGGTAAAATTTCACCTTCTGTGTCTTGTGCCGCTGGAGCTTCATCGCGCCATACGCCCCAAAAGGGCCGAAGAATGCGGAAAGGAGCAAGATGTTCTCTGGTATTCTCCACGCGGCCATCTGCGCCTTTCGTTTGTCATACGCGTACAGGAGGAATACGGATCCGTTCACGAGGGCGTAGATGAGAAGGATCAACACGGGATACGGAGTTGCCGGCATCATCCCCGTGCACCGGTTATAGCAAGGACATGCGTCGTGCACGCATCAGGCATGCAGGGAAAACCGCCATGTGCAGAACATGTCACGGGGGTGCGGGTCGGGCGGTGCAAAGACGCATTCAACAAGGATCCGTTCATCGATCACGCGTGCAAAACTTACAAATTCCGCCCGGTGCATCTCCTTGCAGCTGTACTCTTTGTCACCCCGCTGCAGCCGCGCCTCCTGGGTCGGGCAGGAAGGGACCGTGATGAACACCTCATCCTCACGCTCCTCAATCCGGTAGTCCACAAGGATAGTCCAGGTATAATACCGCAGCGCCTGGACAAAGCCCGCAAGCCCTTTTTCCGTGATCCGGAAGCGCTGTACGATATCCTTTGCCGCCATGGCGGCCACCCGCCCCCAGACCTGCTCGTTCAGGGCATCCGCCGCCGCACTCCCATATTGTTCTGACACATAGATGTACCAGAAGGCATCGACCACACGGTAATGCCAGAGGAGGAATTCAAGGTATTGGCGTTTCTCTTCATCGGTCATCTGATCAAAGAGGTCAAGGTTTATGCCACTCACGCTGCATCACCGGCAATCAACATGAAACAGGATTTTCACGGGCACCATATGAAGCTGGTGTTTCAGGGACCGGCGCTGCATCTGATCATCCCACGCCGCTGAAGCGGCGGTATGCGACGCGCAGGACGAACCCGACCACGAGGACCGATGCTGACATAACGACAATCCTTGCCCACTGTGCGAAGGAGAGCGGCACCGTGTTAAACACGATCCCGCCATACTGCACGATCAGGACCTGGACGGCGACGATGATGCCCATGACGGCAAAGAACGTCGGGTTGCCCCGGAAAAATGGCGGCATCATCCCGTCCATCGCCCGGCAGTTGATGCCGTTCCAGACCTGCGCGATGACAAATGCAGCAAACAGCACGGTGCTGACTTCCGCAGGAGTTGTTCCACCTAAAAACCCGTTTGTCATCTGGAAAAGTCCGGCGATGATGAAAAACACACCCGTCACGACAATGGACGCCCACATAAAAGGGGTGATGATCGGCTCGTCCCGCGGGACCGGGGGGCTGTTCATCAACCCGGCATGAGGGGCTTCCGAACAGAGCGCGAATGCGGCAAGCGTATCCATGACCAGGTTGATCCAGAGGATCTGGAGGATCGTAAACGGCTCCGGACGGCCCAGCAGCGGTGCGATGAAGGCAAGGATGCAGGCACAGAAGTTGATCGTGACCTGGAAGAGCAGGAACCGCTGGATGTTTTCGTAGAGCGACCGCCCCCACCAGACGGCATTCGTGATCGAGGAAAAGGAATCATCGAGCAGGATGATATCGCTTGCTTCCCGCGCCACTTCTGTCCCGGCAATCCCCATCGCAAACCCCACGTCCGCGTGCTTGAGGGCAGGGGCGTCATTCGTCCCATCACCGGTGACCGCGACGACAGCCCCGTTCTTCTGGAGCGCTTTTACGAGGAGCAGCTTGTCCATCGGTTCGGCCCGGGCCATCACATCAAGGTGCTGCACAGCGTCCACCTGGGCATCTTCCGAAAGCGAGCGGAACTCTCTGCCAGTCATAACTGTACCGTTTTTATGAATCCCTGACTCTTTTGCTATGGCTTTTGCCGTATCAGGATTGTCACCGGTGACCATCCGGACCCTGATGCCGGCGTTCTGGCAGCGTGTCACCGACTCCCTGATATTATCCCGGAGAGGGTCGCGTATGCCAACATAGCCATCCCAGACAAGGCCCGACTCGCTGTCGTCACCGTCCATGATCTCCTTATGGGCAAACGCAAGAGTTCTCATCGCTTGTGATGCGAGTCCGCTGACACCGGAAAGATCGGGATTCTGAGAACAGAGCCCGGACAGGATCTCAGGAGCCCCCTTGACGAGAAGAAAAGGTTTGCCCCCGATGTGAACGACTGTTGACATCCGCTTCCGGTTACCATCAAAGAGGTATTGCCGTGCCACCGTTGTTTCTGCCCGTATTTGCATATAATCGAGCGAGTGGTCCCGGAGCCAGCGGAGCAGTGAACCTTCGGTCGAGTTCCCGATTACGATAATCCTACCACCCCTCTCCTCGAGATGTGCGGTACCATTTACAGCAGCGTTGAGGGCGATCCACTCCGCCGGGTTCTGCGGGGGGCTCCCCGGGCGGGCGGGATCACCGGCCGGTGACGCGACGACTACCATCTGGTTTTTTGTGAGCGTGCCGGTCTTGTCAGTGCAGACCGTGGTCGCCGAGCCGATCGTCTCGCAGGCGATCAGCCGTCTCACTAGACAGTTCGCCCGGGTCATCTTGCGCATGGCAAGTGACAGCGAGAGCGTGACGCTCATCGGCAGCCCTTCCGGCACGGCAACGACGATAATCACCACAGCGACCATGATATAGTTGAGGATATGGTTTGCGGTGGACAGGTCAAAACCGGTCAGTTCGTGAAGGATGATACCCCGGATAAGCAGTGCACCCGAGATGAGCGCCGCCATGCTGTACCCGAATTTGCTGATGAGGTGTGCGAGTTCCTCCAGTTTGTGTTCGAGTGGCGTCTTGGTGGCATGGTCGATTCCCAGTGAAGCAGCAATCACGCCCATCTCTGCAGAGTCGCCCACCGCTGCAGCAATCATCCGCCCTTTCCCGGCGGTGACAAATGTCCCTTTCAGGACACCGGCCTGCACGTCTTTTTGCACTGGTTCGCTCTCCCCGGTAAAAGCGGAATCATCGGTAAAAAGGGCGTCAGATGATGAGATCCAGCCATCTGCCGGCACCGCGTCGCCTGCTTCAATGAGAATGAGATCACCAACAACGATATTCCGGGATGGGATGGATGTGGGGGATCCGTCCCGGATTACCTTAATCGCCATGTCGTCCCGGTGTGCGTTCAGGATGTCAAATTCCCTGCTGCTCCGGTATTCATTGAAAAACGAGATGCCGGTCGCAAGCAGGATCGCGATGATGATCCCGGCCGTCTCAAGAAAACCGCCTCCCTGGATGATGGCGACGATGGCAGATATGGCGACAGCGATGACTAGGATTTTGATAATGGGGTTATCAAAATTCTTCAGGTATTGTTTCCAGATCGGTTCCCGCACCGGCGGGGTCATCGCATTGGTGCCAAACCTCGTGCGGAATCCGGGGACCTGCGATAACAGCAGGCCGGAATCACCTGCCAGGTTCACAATCTCATCAAATGTCAGCATGGGTCCAGAATCCCGCGATTGACCAGAACGCTCCTGATCTGCAGATACAGTATACAGGTTCCTGAATGATAACCTGTTTTATTTGCTGCATATGGCAGACCTTCCGGATGCCTGCAGAATCGCGGGAGGCAATCTGTCGCACCAGTCAGTAAACAGTGTGATTGACATGCGAAATGAGGCCCCGATTTTCATCCATGCTACGGGGGGAGGATCACTTCCTCTCACCCGCACTCTCCGGTTCTTCCACAGGGCACGGGCGGACAGACCTGAAGATCCCGATCACAATCGACCCGACAACAAGCAGCGAGAGCACAATGATTGCATAAATGACGTAACTGAAATTCTGCTGTACAACCGGGATGCTTCCGAAGAAATAACCGGCAAGGACAAACGCGAGGATCCACAATATGCCACCAACCACGTTATAGGTGATGAACCAGCGGTAGCTCATCTTCCCGACCCCGGCAAGGAAGGGCGCGAACGTGCGGATAAAGGGTACGAAGCGTGCGATCACGATCGTCAGACCCCCGTACCGTCTGAAGAATTCCTCGGTCCTCTCAAGGTGATCGCGGCGGATCATACAGTATTTTTTCTCCAGCACCTTCATCCCAAACGTGTGCCCGATCCAGTAGTTTACGGTATCACCGAGCACCGCGGCGATGATGAGCGATACAATTAACACTTCGATGGTGAGGTAGCCGCTCCCCGCGAGCGCCCCGGCAACAAAGAGGACCGAGTCGCCGGGCAGATAGGGCATCACGACAAGCCCGGTCTCACAGAAGATGATCGCAAACAGGATCGGGTAGGTCCAGAACCCGTAGGTGTCGATAATGCCGGGCAGGTATTTGTCGAAGTGGATAACGAGATCAACGAGGAGTAAGAACAGATCCATTTCCGGTTATATGGGACACGATAAGCGATAAAGGAATTCATGAAAAAAAGTATCATTATTCCCAAAAACGGTACTTCGGCATGGCAATGGCAACCGATGCAGTGAACATAAGTTGATTTGCCGTACTCCCGGATCATGACACATCCTTTTCTTTGCTCCAGTTCTTGAACAACTCAAACCATATGATGCTGAGCACACCGGCGCCGGTACATGCCACGAGATCAAGGAGTGGCACGTTGCCAAACCTGAAGAGATCCTGAAGTGTCGGGATATACAGGACAAGGAGCAGGCAGGAGAGTGTCCCGGCAAAGACCCAGCGAAGCGCCTTATTCGGTGAACGCAATGTGGTGATAATGGTCTCCGACCATGACCGGTTTGTCAGGATCAACCCGAGATTCGCGATCACGATTGTTGTGAACGTCAGGGTCCTGGCTTCTGTTTCACCCAGTCCCCGTGCAAGTGCACTGACATAGACGATCAGGACAACGCCTAATACTACCGCTCCCTGGAGAAGACTGAGGGCAAGGGTCCGCCGGGTAAACAGCCCTTCATCCGTTTTGCGGGGCGGGCGCTTCATGACATCCTGCTCTTCTTTCTCTGATTCGAATACGATCGAACACGCAGGGTCGATGATCAGTTCAAGAAAAACGATATGCACCGGGAGCAGGACGAGCGGAAGGTTGAACAGCACCGGAATGAGCGACATGCCGGCAATCGGCACGTGGATGGAGAAAATATATGCGATTGCCTTTTTTAAATTATCAAAAATTCTCCTGCCCATTCTCACTGCAGACACAATCGAGATGAAATTGTCATCAAGTAATACAAGTGACGAGGCCTCCCGTGCAACATCGGTCCCCCTTTCACCCATGGCAATGCCGATGTCCGCAGACTTCAGTGCCGGGGCATCGTTCACCCCGTCACCGGTCATGGCAACAACTTCCCCGTTTGCTTTCAGGGCCTCCACAATCCTGAGCTTCTGTTCAGGAACAACCCGTGCAAAGATGGTGACAGTTCCGATTCGCTGTCTCAGTTCTTTGTCGTCCATTGTCTCAAGTTCGGTACCCGTGATGCAGTGATCTGCATTGGAAAGACCGATCTGCCGTGCAATATTCTGTGCTGTCAGGGAATAGTCCCCGGTGATCATGATCACCCGGATGCCTGCCGAGTAACATTCACTGATCGCTTCATCCACCTGCGGACGCACGGGGTCAGAAAATCCCACCAGTCCCAGAAATTGAAAGGTGAAATCATGTTGTTCACCGGGCAGGTCTGTCCTCGTGAGCGAGGCCTTTGCAATCCCCAGAACGCGAAGACCTTCCGCCGCCATTGTGTTAATGTGCACGGCAAGCTCCTGCATCATGCCTGCATCAAAATGGCAGAGGTCGGCAATTGCTTCCGGCGCCCCTTTTGTTGCAATAATATATTCACTGCCATCAGGGGATCTCCATACGTTTGACATCGCAAGGAGATTCGGCGAAAGAGGGTATTCCAGCACAAGCTCCCAGTTGGTATGAATATGCTCAGTTTTTCCAAAATCACCTGATGAAAGCCGGAGCAGTGCTTTTTCCATCGGGTCAAACGGGTCTTTTTTACAGGCAAGAATGCTGAACTCGGCAACTTCGTGGCAGATGTCAGGAACAGAATTTTTTCCCGTGGCATCGTACCCGCACATCTGTCCACCGGCAAAAAAATTTTTGACCGACATTCTGTTCTGGGTGAGGGTGCCGGTCTTATCCACGCAGAGGACCGTTGCTGAACCAAGCGTCTCGATCGCCGGAACCTGCCGCGTGAGCACATTCTTTTGCGAGATTCTCCATGCACCAAGGGCAAGGAATATCGTCAGGACGACGGGAAACTCCTCGGGAAGAATTGCCATCGCAAGGGTGATCCCTGCCAGGAATCCCTCGATCCAGTTGAACCGTGTGAGGCCATAGACGACCACGATGATGGCACACAAGGAGAGCCCGAACAGCGCAATCGTCCGGACGATCCTTGCGATCTCCGTTTTCAGCCGGGTCTCACCGCGCTCCACCGTTTGCAGGACTGCCCCGATCTTCCCCATCTCGGTCCTGATGCCGGTGGACCTGACCTTGATGAGTCCCTGCCCCTGCACGACAAGTGTTCCGGAATAGACAAAGGGCAGGTCATCACCGCCGGCCCGGTCAGCCTGCACCCCTTCTTTCCATGGTATTTTACGGACCGGTACCGATTCCCCCGTCAGGAGCGACTCATCAACCGACACATTATTGGACGACAGAACAACGCCATCGGCCGGGACACGATCGCCTTCGGAGAGGACGAGCATGTCACCCGTCACTACCTCGCGCCCTGGAATCCTTTTCTGCTCGCCCTCCCGTATTACCAGCGCCCGCGGACTGGAGAGGTTCTTCAGCGCCTCGAGTGCCCGTTCGGTCTTCTGCTCCTGATACACGGTGATCGCGATGATGACGAGCACAAAACTCATCAGCATCATGCCCTCGGAAACATCTCCCAGCACGAAATAGATCAGGCCGCTTGCGACGAGCAGGAGGAACATCGGTTCGTGGATCACTTCAAAAATGATCCAGAACGTGCTTCGTTGTTTCTGTGAAGGAAGTTCATTATACCCCTCATTCCGGAGTTTTTCCTGCGCTTCTTTGGTGGAGAGCCCGGCAACAGAATCGAAATCAATGGCCGGCATTAATTTGTTCCATCCAAAAATCGCAACGCACGGTCATACATCCTGTCGTTATTCCAGATAGTACGTCTCTGTGCCATCAACAGTTCAACCGGGCATTCAGGACATTTCATAATTCCACGTAGGTTACGATTGTGATGGTAAAAGACCTTCGATCTGTGAGATCCCCCCTCCGGACCACTACAATACAGGAATGGGGTGAGATGAGAACTCACACCCCGAATTTCTCCACAGACCACACGATGATGATGCCGCCGATGAGGAAATTGACCAGTGACGATACTGTCCCTGCAATAAAGAATTTTTCGGGCAGGTTGATGAGCAGAAACATCCCCAGCAACGACGGGACACCCGACATAAAATAGAGGATCAGGCCGTATGACAACCCTCTCATGATTCCCTCTCCCGGAATACCGGGCCGCACGATCCAGAACACCGCTGCATAGGCGAGCGCCAGTGCAAACGAGACAAGAACGCTTATTACGAAAAATGTCAGAGGGGGCGGGCCCATGTCCGGCATCATCAGTTTGCTCCAGACCGGGAAATACTCCGGCACCAGGTAGATGTCCATCGTTGCTGCCGACTCGAACATGATGACGAGCTGAGATGTAAGGGTGAAGAGGACTGCAGCGATAAGGACGGGCTTTACAGCCTTTTTATTGAATTTAGTCATCAGTATCCCCATTTTGCCTTGTGTTTTTTTTATCTTGTATTTCATACATATTCGGTTTTTGCTTATCAATCCGGGTTATCTGGCTGGGATCACCATTCCTCCCCCTTCTTCAATTTTCTTCCTCCTGATCATTGCTGTCTGTGCCGCGTTTTGGAGGGTATCCCGACAATCATCGTACAAACGATCTGCCATCCGCAGTCAGCGAGTAGATGATCCAGTTCCCCTGATACTCCCCGGTGATCAACCCGCTCTCTTTGAGGATAGCAAGATGATATGACAGCTTCGAGTCGGCAATCCGGACAAACTTTTTGATGACGCAGACGCAGAGCGGCTGGTCTTTGAGCAGATGAAGTATGGTGAGCCGCAGCGGATCGGAGAGTGCATGATAGATCCGGCTTTTTTCTTCGAGATCTTCTCGTTGCGGGATTCGATCAGCGAGTGCGTCAAATCCCCCAAGCTGTTCGAGTTCCTCCCTGATTGAGTCGGGAATCTCCATCTCTTTTACTTTTGACAGGCGCTTGCCTTGTTTGCTGCAGCAGGACTGTTGTTTGTGCACCATTTCAAAATAGTATGAAATGAAAAGATATATAACAATGCCCTGCACACGCTGTTTCAACAAAATTTGAAATGAGATGGGAACCATGGAACAGCAGCAGTCATCATGCACCTGCGGGAACGGCAAAACGACACGCATCATCTATTCCTGTTCCGGCATTGGATCAAATGTCGGACAACTCGCGAACGCTGCAGCGTGCCGGCTGACCCTTGAGGGGTTCGGGAGCGGGTCATGCCTCGCCGGACTTGGCGGAAATGTCGACAAGCTCATCGGTACGGGAAGACAGGCTGACGAACGGGTCGTCATCGACGGCTGCCCGGTCGCGTGCGCAAAGAAGATCATGGACACGAGGGGACTGCCCATCAACCGCTATGTCATGATCACGGAGCTCGGGATCGGGAAAACCCCGGGACCGGTATTCAGTGAGAGTGACGTGCAGACCGTTGTCGATGCGGTCAAAAAAGTGTTGCCATGATACCTTCAGCTGTTCCAGCAAGGCAGACCCGATGAAGGCGCTGGTCACCTGCTCGGGTCTCTCGAACACCGGACGGCTCACCACGCAGGTGGCAATGATCCTGGTATCCCGCAGTCGCGGGACGATTGCATGGGTTCAGGCGCAAACGGGAGAGCACCTGATCGCTGATGTCACAACTGATGCTGACCAGATCATCGTCATTGACGGGTGTTCAGATCACTGCGCCGCAAAGAAATGTGCCTTGGGGGGGATCAATCCGGACCACCACATAGTTGTGACCGGACTCGGTGTCGAAAAGGACGGGATGGCAGACGTGCAGTGGGGCGATGTTGAAAAGGTGCTCGCTGCGGTCGAGCAGGAAAGTAACTGTAGGAAGAGCGGGGAATAATGATAAAAATCGAGGTATTCGGTATGGGATGCAGGGACTGTCACCAGCTGGAGGCAAACGTAAAGCAGGCAGTGGCAAAGCGCGGCATTTCTGCGGAGGTCGAGATGGTGACGGATCCGGTGAAAATCGCGACAGCAGGCATCATGATGACACCGGCCCTCGCAATCAACGGTGATGTTGTGACGATGGGCAGAGTCACCAGTGTTCAGGAAATTCTGGAACTGCTTGCAGAGGTCAGCTGATGCTTCAGGAATTTGCCGACTGGCTGACCTATTCGATCCTCGAACTGGTGCAGGGAACCCCACTCGCATCCTCTGTGAACTTCTTTATCTACGATTCGGTAAAGGTCACAGTTATGCTGGCGGTGATCGTGTTTCTCGTTGCCATCGTCCGCACATTTATCACGCCGCAGAAAGTGAAGAAGTGGGTGGCAGGGCGCTCGGAGGGTCTGGGCAATGTCCTTGCGGCTCTGCTCGGCATCCCTACGCCGTTCTGCTCGTGCTCGGCTGTTCCGCTCTTCATCGGCTTTGTTGAGTCCGGCGTGCCGCTCGGCATCACGTTCTCATTCCTCATCGCATCGCCGCTGATCAACGAGGTCGCCGCTGCCATGCTGCTTGCAATGTTCGGCTGGCAGATTGCTGCCATCTACATTATATCCGGCCTGATCATCGCGATCATTGCCGGTATCATTATTGGATGGCTCCATCTCGAGAACGAGGTCGAGGAATTTGTCTACAAGTGCAAGCTGCACGACCTTGCGGAAAAGGCGATGACGTGGAAAGAACGGTTGAACTTTGCCAGGAGCGAGTCGAGGGACATCACATTAAAAGTGCTCCCCTATATCCTGCTCGGCATCGGGATCGGTGCGGTCATCCACGGCTACGCCCCTGCGGATTTCCTTGTCAATATTGCCGGTAAAAACAATCCCCTCGCCGTCCCCATCGCGGTGCTGATCGGCATCCCGCTCTACTCGAACGCGGCTGGCATGATCCCGATAATGGAAGTCCTCACATCAAAAGGCATGGCGATGGGTACGGCGCTTGCGTTCATGATGGCGGTGATCGGGCTCTCACTGCCGGAAATGATTATCCTGCGTAAGGTAATCAAGATCAAACTTCTTGTGATCTTTGCAGGAATCCTGTTTGTATCCTTCACGCTGACTGGATACCTGTTTAATGCGATTCTGGGATAAAAAGAGGAATAAGAATATGATGAGAAGTAAAGAACCAAAACAACTGCTTTCACTCATTGACCAATACCTGACGCTGTGGATTATTCCTTGCCATGGCAGCAGGTATCGCAATCGGGTATTACTCACCCGCAGTACCGATGATGATCACAAACTTTCCGATGGGGAATTCCTCGATCCAAATCGCGATCGGTCTCATCCTTATGATGTATCTTCGGTTGCGATTCAAAAAATTTGGAATATGGTGTGGTGAGGGCGAATATGACGTTTCCGTATCATACCGCATCAATCAGAAAAACGATTATACCGGAAACCAATGAGAAAATTAAAAAAAGGAACTATTGTCAAAAGGAAGCAGGATGACTCTCGAATCTTGTGTAACAAAAGAGCCAAAGGGGCTGGGATTCTTCGAGAAGTACCTCACCGTATGGGTATTCCTGTGCATCGGTCTTGGCATCCTGCTCGGGCGCTTTGCGCCGGAGGCGGCACAATATCTTGACCGCCTCTCCATCTATATCGGCGAGGCGCCGGTCGTCTCGATCCCCATTGCAGTCTGCCTTTTTTTCATGATGTATCCCATTATGGTAAAGATCGATTTTGCCGAGGTCCTGAAGGCAGGCGCAAACATTAAACCCGTCAGCCTTACCCTCTTTGTCAACTGGGCGATCAAGCCCTTCACCATGTATGCGATCGCACTTTTTTTCCTCGGGACGCTTTTCCTCGCATTCATCGGACCGAATGCAATCGACCTTGTAAAGATGCCGTTCGGGCTCGACCTGCCGGTGGGTGCCACGTACGGGGTCGGAACCATTGTCCTTGAAGGGGGTGTAAAGATGCTCGAGGTCCCCCTCTGGCGGAGCTACCTTGCGGGGTGCATCCTCCTCGGGATTGCACCCTGCACCGCCATGGTGCTTGTCTGGGGGTACCTTGCGAAAGGAAACGACGGGCATACTCTTGTCATGGTGGCAATCAACTCGCTTTCCATGCTCTTCCTTTACGGCCCGCTGGGCGGTTTCCTGCTCGGCGTGGGCCAGCTCCCTGTCCCGTGGGAGGCGCTCGCACTCTCGATCGCGATCTATGTCGCGCTCCCGCTGGTGGCAGGATACATTTCAAGAAGACTGATCATCAGGGCGAAAGGTGAGGAATGGTTCAACGAAAAGTTCGTCCACTACCTCACGCCAATCACCATCACCGCACTCCTGATCACGCTCGTCCTCCTCTTCAGCTTCAAGGGGGAGGTGATCCTCACACGGCCGCTCACCATCCTCTGGATTGCGATCCCGCTCTTCATCCAGACGATCCTCATCTTTTCCATCGGATACGTCCTTTCGAAGGGAATTCACCTCAGCTATGAGGATGCGGCACCCTCGGCAATGATCGGGGCATCGAACCATTTTGAGGTGGCGATCGCGACCGCGACGATCCTGTTCGGGCTCTCTTCAGGGGCTGCCCTTGCGACAGTGGTAGGAGTGCTGATAGAAGTGCCCACGATGCTTTTGCTGGTTAAGATATGTCTGAGAACGAGGGGCTGGTTTGCCGCCATATGACGAAGAAAAACCCCAACGGACAGAACGAACATCAGGATACCTGCAGCCAGGGAAAGGACACCTCACGATCCCCGTGCTGCCCGGGCACTCCAGATCGTGCCACACCGTCATGCACCTGTAACGGGTATACCCCGCCTACGGTCGAAATCGGTGATGTCACGGGCACCATCACGTTCATCAACCGGCTCGATCATTTTCTCACCCGCTGGGGTGTGAACCGGTCGGGTCACCGCATCGAACCGGGGCTCTACCGGCTTGGAAATCCAACGCCGGACTCCCCGGTTGTTGTGACGGCAAACTACACGCTCAGCTTCGATGCAGTCCGGTCCGCTTTACAAGGAACTGATTGTTACATCCTTGTCCTTGATACAAAGGGCATCAATGTCTGGTGCGCTGCGGGGAAGGGGACGTTTGGCACGGATGAACTCGTGCACCGGATCTCAGCCACAGGCCTAGAATCCATTGTCCGGCACCAGACACTGGTGCTGCCGCAGCTTGGGGCGCCAGGCATCGCTGCCCACGAAGTCCTGCGCCGGTCGGGCTTCCGGGTGGAGTATGGCCCGGTGCGTGCACGCGACCTCCCCCGGTATCTTGCGACCCGCACAGCGACGCCGGAAATGCGCCGGGTCATATTCCCGTTGCGGGACCGGCTCGTCCTGACCCCCATTGAACTGGTCCACGCTGCGCTGCCCACCCTTGCTGCTGCGATCCTCCTCTATTTCCTCGCCGGTCCACTCGCTGCGCTCGGTGCAATCACAGCTGTTCTCACGGGTACTGTGCTCTTCCCTGCGCTCCTCCATTTCATTCCCACGAAGGACTTCAGTACAAAAGGACTCATCCTTGGAGTGATTGCTGCGTTCCCCTTTGCACTCTCATTCGCGGGGGATCCCCCCAGTCCATCAGGAGTGAACATAATGGCAGCGATCGCAGCGCTTCTCCTTATGCCGGCAGTTACCGCATACCTTGCTCTCAACTTCACGGGTTCGACCCCATTCACCTCCCGAAGTGGCGTAAAAACCGAAATCTTCCGGTATGTGCCGCTCATGGCAGTCATGGCAGGGTCTGGCAGTGCCCTTGCCCTCCTTCTGGCGATCTTGCGGCTCACGGGGGTGATCTGATGGTCAATTTCAGAGAGGTTCGTCAGAACCTCGATGAGAAGAAGAAGCTATCAGGATTCTTCAACTTTCGAAGAATTGAGCGAAGCGAAGTTCGAGGAGGAGAAGGGAGGCATCAGCCTGCCTTCGACTCATACATCGAAAATACACTCCGGTACTATCCCGAACGCTGCTTCAACTGCAGGCGCTGCACCCAGGTCTGCCCGCACGCGGTGTTTGAAGAAGGGCAAGACCGTGCGCTCCTTGCACGGCCGGAAGCCTGTATGGAGTGCGGTGCCTGTGCACTGAACTGCCCGGCACAGGCAATTGACGTGCAGAGCGGTGTCGGGTGTGCATGGGCAATGATCTCGGCAGCGCTGAGGGGAAAGGATATGGACAACGGTGAGTGCAGCTGCGGCGATGGTGAGAACTCCTGCTGCGGACAAAGAAAGGAGAAGGCTCCTCCCTGTTGCTGACAGCACCGGAATGTGGATCAGCTGGTGCCGGGGGGGAGAGACCTGCACCAGGATTCTGACGGATGTTGTGCTTCAGATCAGGACTGGCGTGCCCGGGAAGCATCATTTCCCTCGTCCCGGTATCAATTACACTAATTTTTCCACCAGTTCAACCGCATCCCGGACAAAGACCGGGCATCGTTCCTGCACAACCTGCTGCTCTTTTGCCGCAGCAAATTGGGCCGGATCCGAAAGGTTGTATGAGAGAAGCCCTGTGCAGCTCGTCTCCCCGTTGTGGTATTCCGCAAACTGCCGCAGGAATTTCTTGACTGCCGCATAGGTCCTGTCCTTTGCTGCAAGGTCCTCTGCTTTCGTACTCCCGTAGCGCAGCCCGATTACCATGATCGCACCGGACACGGCGCCACAGATATTGCCCGTATGTGAGATCCCGCCGCCAAACCCCTGTGCAATCTTCAGTGCGGTGTCCCGGTCCAGCCCGAAGTCCCCTGCAAAGACCGCAAGCACTGCCTGCGAGAAGGAGAACCCTTTTTTGAAGAGTGCCTCTGCCTCATCGGCACGTGATCGTGTCATGCGGGAAGGGTTGGACGGGTGCTGGCAAAGGGTTGCTGGTTATCGTTTTTTAACACGATCTCTTTCCTTCTGATAAAGAATGAAGAAGCATGGTACATTGGGGTGGTGGGTGCACGAACGGGGGTATCAACGGACGATCTCGCGCTGGTCCCCCATTCCAGCAAGCGCCCGTGCCCGGCTGAAACACTGCATTGCGTCCTGGTCGCGCCCGAGCTTGCTCATACAGAGACCAAGGGTACTCCACGCAATCATGTCACGGGGATCGATCTCGAGCGCTTCACGGAGCAACACTTCCGCTTCGTTATAGCGGCGAAGCTGCGCGAGCGCGACCCCTTTGTTGGTCATGACGATAGCAACGCCGGGGTTGATTGCAAGACACCTGTCATACCAACGGATCGCTTCTTCAAATTCGCCGAGGTCGGCGAGCGCAACACCTTTGTTGTAGAGCGCTTTCGGGTACTTCGGGCGAATGCGGATCGTCTCGCCAAAACACCGGATCGCTTCCTCAAGTTCACCATTCTGGTAGTGGTTGTTCCCCTTCATGAACCATGCCTCGGCATGGTCCCGTTCGAGCTGGATAACATATTCAAAACACGTGACTGCATCGGAGTACTGAGCGAGCCGGAACAGGGCGAGCCCTTTCATGAACCACGCATCAGTCATTTCAGGATTGATCTTCAGTGCGCTCTCGCAGCAGACAATCGTTTCATGAAACAGCCCAAGCCTGTCAACACCTGCTCCGAGAGCGACCAGCGCTGCCGGGTTATCCGGGTCACGTTCGAGAGCCCGGTCAAAACACGTAATCGCTTCTGCGTACCTGCCAACGCATTGGAGCGCGGTCCCGCGCAGGTACCAGTCCTCTGCTTCTTTGTTCATGGTGAAGGTGCGTCCCTCCTTTCCGTATCCTTGCGAAAAAAAGATCGGGGCACCACCAGACCCTTGATCCTGACACCTGCGCATCAGTTACTGGTCACTTGCACCCGGTCCCTGAGGTTTGCCTGATCTTTTCCCCCACATCTGTCATGATCTCTTACCATAAAAAAACACATAGATAAAACATTTTTAAAAAGTGCTATCACCATCCAGTCCCGCAATCTCTTTGCTCCATGATGCCCTACCTGATATCCATGTTGATGCGACATCCGCTCATCATCACCGCATTGCTCCTTGCCGCCCTCATTTTATCAGCAGGGTGCACCCAATCTGTTAAGGAAAACGCGGTCACAAACCCGACCGGGATACAAACCATGACAACTTCAGCACAAACCCCCCAGAAGATGGTACGGCTCGAGACGAACATGGGCAACATCACGATCGCCCTTGCTGCTGACATGCCTATCACCGCAGGCAACTTTGAATCGCTCACAAAAAAAGGCTACTATGACGGTGTGATCTTCCACCGGGTCATCGATGGTTTTATGATCCAAGGGGGTGCCCCGACCGGCACCGGGAGGGGAGGTCCGGGGTACTCAATAAAAGACGAGTTTTCCAGCCACAACCGGAACAACCGCGGCACCATCGCCATGGCAAATGCCGGGCCGAATACCGGCGGGAGCCAGTTCTTCATCAACCTCGCCGACAACAACTTCCTTGACAGCAAACACCCGGTCTTCGGGACTGTAGTCGAAGGCATGGACGTTGTCGATACAATCGGGAAAACAAAGACCGGGCCCGGCGACCGCCCGCTCCAGAACGTGACGATTGTCAGCGCCGTGATGGCCTGATCCTCCTTTTTTTTATGCTAACGTCATAATTTGTTGAGTGAAGATTGATATACCGTCAATGCGGCACATTATGCATGGACATACTTCCCGTTCTTGATATTATCCATGTTTTTACGGTATTGTTCGGCATTTTCGGGGCTGCCCTGATCATCTTCGGGGGTCTCCGGGCAATTGTCAGTATCGTTTTTTTAGAAGTGCGAAGACAGCAGAAAGGGTATTATCAGATCCGGCGGGATTTTACCAGCAAACTTGTCTTTGGCCTGGAATTTTTTATCGCCGCGGATGTGCTGAGAACCCTTGTGACCCCTACAAGAGATGAACTTATCACACTGGGGGCAGTTGTGCTTATCCGGACGATCCTTGGGTATTTTCTCTCCAAAGAAACCAGACAGGTTGACACGGAGTGAACTATATAAAAAACAGTTATGAGAGGTCGTGATGCACGTGCCCATGCCCGGGCGGGAGCGTTGCGACGAACGTGCAAAGGGCGTCAAACGCAAGCTGCCGGTCCTTTGCCGATATCGCATGCACCGGCACCCCGCTTATGTGCTTTTTAAGGGCAGCAGCTTGCGCTCCGACTTCCTCATATTTGTTGATCATCACGACAAAAGGGATATGTGAGCCGGTGAGTGAGTCATAGAGGTGCCCGACAAATTCATCGAACGGGCATGTCGCGTCAACAAGCAGGATGGCCCCGTCCATACCCTTGCCGATGATCTCGCGGGCAAACTCAAACCGCTCCTGGCCGGGCGTCCCGAAAAGGTAAACGTGCCGTCCGTTCACATCCACCTTGCCAAAATCAAGGGCGATCGTCGTACTCCCCCCGGCACAGTCCGCTTCCACGTGCTTTGAAAGGGGGTCGAGGGTCCGGATAAGCGTCGTTTTTCCCGCACCGAACGCACCAAATACGACGATTTTTAATTTGTCCTCGGTCATTACAGTAAAGATCGGTCCGGGTGATGTTTACAATTTCGGTTGTAGACGGACAATGCAGCCATGAAAAAACGTGCAAAATACAGGAAAAAATGAGGGGGGTGATTATGAGGAGAGGTAATCGCCCGGTGTCGGGAGCTGTTCTTTTAAGCCCTTGCGCTTGCGGATAGCAAGCACGACGTCCTTAACCAAATTGTTCGGGACCAGCTCGAAGCCCGCAAACTCGGTGTTCCACATCGCACGCCCTTCGGTCGCTGACCGGATATCACCGGAGAACCCGAAGAGCTCGGCGACCGGCGCCTTGCCGACGACGGTGATGGTGTCACCCTCGCTCGCCATGTCAAAGACCTGACCGCGCCGCCCCTGAATCTGGGAGGTTGCAGCACCCATCTGATCCATCGGGACCGTGATCTGGATCTTCTGGACAGGTTCCAAGAGCGAATCCCCTGCCACAAGGATCCCTCCCTTGATCGCGCTGCGGACTGCCGGGATGACCTGCGCCGGGCCGCGGTGGATCGCGTCCTCGTGCAGCTTCACATCGACGAGGCGCAGCTTTAAGTTCTGCACCGGCTCATCGGCAAGCGGGCCGCCGGCAAGCGCCTCATGGACACCCTCGATGATCAGTTCCATCGTCTCGTTGAGGTACTGGATACCCTTGGTCATGTCAATGAGCATATTGGTGCCCTTGATATCCTTGACGTTCTTTGCCTCATCCTTTCCCATGCCAGCCTTCATCAGCACATCCCTGCGCTCGAGCATCTGCTGGTTCATCGAGACCTCGCCTGACTTGATAAGGTCGACAATGGCATCAGGCAACCGCTCGATATCAAAGTAGAAGCGGTTGTGCCGGTTGGGCGATTTTCCTTCGACAGATTCCACGCTGGCAGTGACGGTCTCACGATAGACAACGATCGGCTCGGACGTGACGATCTCAACACCCTTGTCGCGCTTGATGCGCCCGGTGACAATCTCGAGGTGCAGCTCACCCATACCGGAGATCAGGTGCTCGCCGGTCTCCTCGTTGATGGAGATGGAGAGCGTCGGGTCTTCCTTTGCTACCTGCCGCAGCACTTCGACGAGCTTGGGCAGGTCCTTCATGTTCTTTGCCTCGACTGCTACCGTCATGACCGGCTCACTGTAGTGCTTGAGCGACTCAAACGTCGTCATTTCCATAAGGTTTGTGACGGTGGACCCGACAATGGCATCCCTGAGACCGGTGACCGCTGCGATGTTGCCGGCAACGATCTCCTCAACCTCGACACGCTTGGGCCCCATGAAGATCCCGACCTGCTGGAGACGGTTCTCCTTCTTTGCCGTGCCCATCACATAGAGCCCGTCACCGCGCCTGAGCCTTCCCGAGAAGAGACGCCCGGTCGCCACTTCACCGGCATGCGGATCAAAGGAAATGTCCGTTACCATCAACGCGACCGGACCGTTCGCATCGCAGCTCATCATAGACTTCCCTTCAACCGACTCCTTGTCCCCGTGCCAGATGACACGGATACGGCGCGGCTGGGCTTCAAGCGGGTTGGGAAGATGGTGCACGACCATGTCAAGTACGACATCGCAAAGCGGGCTGTTCTTGGCGAGGTACTTCATATCCCCCGACTTGCATTTTTCGTACACGTCCTTGAATGAGACGCCGCTTTTCTTCATAAACGGCACCGAAACCGCCCAGTTGTAGAGTGCGGAGCCGAAAGCAACCGTGCCCAAGGAAGCGTCAAGTTTCCAGCCATCGTTGTATGCCTGCTCGTTCATGCCCTTGATCAGCTTGTTGACCTTATCGATCACCTTGCCAAGCCGGATCTGCATCTCCATCTCATCGACCTTCAGCTCGTTGATCAGACGGTCAACCTTATTGATGAAGAGGATGGGGCGCACCTGTTCTTTGAGTGCCTGCCGGAGCACGGTTTCGGTCTGGGGCATCGTGCCTTCAACCGCGTCCACGAGCACCAGTGCACCGTCCACCGCACGCATGGCGCGTGTCACGTCGCCGCCGAAGTCCACGTGACCGGGCGTATCGATCATGTTGATGAGGAACTCATGCCCCTCAAACTCGTGCACCATCGAGACGTTGGATGCGTCAATGGTAATCCCCCGTGACTGCTCTTCTTCATCGGAGTCCATGAATAGCTGCTTTCCCGCAAGCTCTTCTGATATGATCCCTGCACCTGCGAGCAGGTTGTCGGACAGGGTGGTCTTGCCATGGTCGATGTGCGCAACGATACCGATGTTCCGGATATGCTTGGGATCCTTCATCAGCTCGGTTACGCGCTCAACGGTTTTTTTGCCGCGTGACATGAAACAACCTCAAAAAAAGATAACAGATTTACCGGGCGGACTTTGCAATGCGCTCACGTTCTTCCTTCTTGTTCACCGAGTAGCACTTCCCATCGCCCTTTGCAGCGGCAATCAGTTCATCGGCAAGTACGGCACTCACACGCTTCTTGCTTGAGCGGGATCCCTTCAGGGTTGCTTCGGCGATAAAACCGATTGCAGAATCAACCCGGCGCAGGGGTGCAGTGTCGACGGATTTCGGGACATTGATGCCGCCGTATTTCAACCGGACTGTCTCTTCCCGGGGACCGGTATTTGCAATGGCATCGACAAGCACCTGGATCGGGTTCAGTTTGGTCTTTTTATAAACGATATCAAAGGCATCGCGGACAATCCGGGTTGCCAGCTGTTTTTTCCCGGTGTTATTCTCGGTCTGCATCAGCTTATTGATCATCCGCTCGACGATCATGATAGTGCTCTTATTGAAGTCCTGCTGGGAGTTCTTGCCGCAGGACTGGGGGATGATGGTGGGAGTGAGGTTGACGTACCGGACAAGGCTGGCGTCATTGACGCTGACTTCGCTGGCATCCCACAGGTTAAACAGCAGTTTCTTTCCTTCTGCCTTTCCTTCTGCTTCTGCCATGAAAATCACCTGCGCGGTTTCTCCTTCCTGCCGATGACCATTTCATGGAGGCAGACATTGTTCACCTTGGTGACGACATACCGGACGCCGGGGATATCCCCCATCGAACGCCCGAGACGGCCACCGATACCCTCAATCTCAACTTCATCGTGCTCATCGATGAAGTTGATCGCACCGTCGCCCGCGGCAAACGCGGTGACCTGGCGCCCGTTCTTGATCAGCTGGACGCGCACGCACTTGCGGATCGCGGAGTTCGGCTGTTTTGCTTCTACCCCAATCTTCTCCAGAACGATTCCTCTCGCCTGCGGAGCGCCCTCACACGGGTCTGACTTGACATCGAGGTTGAGTTCGCGGCGGGCGTAGTTTTTGTCGCTCCACCGGAACTTATTTGAGTCCCGCACCAGTTTTCTGGCTGCAAATTTACCCTGTCCCATTAAATGTCCTCATTAACGTTGTTTTTGTGGTTATCGATAACCCACGCTGAGATATATACTAAAGCGGGGAACCAATTTATAAATTGTGGCATCCCGCCTGCCTGTCGAATACTATTCACCCCCACTCATAATAATATAATATGCAACCCCGCCAATATGATACGATGAACGTCGCGATTTACAAGGAGGTGCAGTTCGATGCAAGCCACCGCCTGCTCCACTACAAGGGTAAGTGCGCCAACCTCCACGGGCACCGCTGGAAGGTGGAGGTGTGGGTCGAGGGCGAGCCTGACGCGACCACCGGCATCCTGGTCGATTATAACGTGATTCGGGAGATCGTTGAAAAGTTCGACCACCAGATCCTCCTGAACGCCGCCGACCCGATGGCTGCCTGTATCGAAAAATTCCAGCATGTGATCACCACCAAAGGAGATCCGACGAGCGAGCTCCTCGCAGATCTCATACGAAAAGACCTTGCCCATTATTGCCGCTCGCACAAGATCGCAGCGAAGGTGACACGGATCCGGGTCTGGGAATCCCCCAGCTGCTTTGCAGAGATCGTGGAATGAAGATCGCTGAAATTTTCAAAAGCCTCCAGGGGGAGGGAAAGAACCAGGGCAGAATTTGCCTTTTTATCCGGCTTGCCGGCTGCAACCTCCGCTGCCGCTGGTGTGATACTCCGTATGCACAGGAGGGTGGGGTAGAGATGAGCCCCGATGCGGTCCTTGAGCAGGTATGGCGGACAAATCCTCCCTATGTCTGCATCACCGGCGGCGAACCGCTCTTCCAGGCAGGTTCGCTCGAACCGCTCCTAGCCTCGCTCCACACCAGTGGCACCATGATCGAGATCGAGACAAACGGAACGTTCGATTTCACGCGGTTCCAGCGGTACGCCTCCATCTGCATGGACGTGAAGTGCCCATCATCCGGGGAGAAGAGCGATCTCAGGCTGCTCGATGCGATCCGCCCGCAGGACAGCGCGAAGTTTGTGGTAAACGATGAGGGAGACTGCCGGTATGCACAAGGAGTCATGAACACCCATGGCATTAGCGGTGAGATCTTTTTTTCACCGGTGCACGGGACGGATTACCAGCCGATCATCCGGTATATCCTTGAAAATAACCTTGCGGTGCGGTTCCAGCTCCAGCTCCACAAAGTCGTCGGGGTGAGATGATGAGGGCCGTCTGTCTGCTCTCCGGCGGGATGGATTCGGCCACCCTTGCGTATCTTGCAAAGAGCGAGGGCTACGAGATCCTCGCTTTGCACATGAACTACGGGCAGCGGACCGAGACAAAAGAGCGTTCTTGTGCAAAAAAGATCGCACAACTGCTCGGGGCACAAGACTTTATCGAGGTCGATATCAGGTACTTATCAAAGGCCGGGGCAAGCAGCCTGACCGACCGGACGATCGCAGTCGAGGATTTTAACCCGGCAAGAGCAGACGTGCCCACCACCTATGTGCCGTTCCGGAACGCAAACCTGCTCTCGATCGCCACGAGCTTTGCCGAAGCGAAGGGTGCGGGCGCAATCTTTGCCGGCGTCCAGTCGTCCGACTACAGCGGGTACCCTGACTGCCGCCCGGAGTTTATCGATGCATTCCAGCGGGCAATCGACCTTGGCACAAAGGACACAATGCACATCACTCTAAAGACACCCTTCATCCGCATGACCAAGACCGAGATCCTGAAGGTGGGGATCGCGCTCGGCGTGCCGTACGAACATACGTGGTCATGCTACCGGAACGAAAAAAAGGCATGCGGCACCTGCGGGTCGTGCCACTTCCGGGGGGAGGCATTTGCCGCAATTGGCATTGTCGACCCGGTCGAGTACGAGGGCTAAATGGAGATCTTCCGCGGCAGGCGCCTCTGGATCGAGAAGAAGGCGGTACGGTTGCCGAACGGGGTCGAGAAGGAGAAGGTGATCGTCCACCCGGGCCACGCGGTGGCCGTCCTCCCCATCGATGGCGATTGCTGCAAGCTGCTGAAACAGTACCGGTACGCGATCGGGCAGCATATCTATGAAGCCCCTGCCGGGACGATGGAACCGGGAGAGGACCCGGCCGGAACGGTACACCGGGAACTGATCGAGGAGACCGGCTTTCAGGCGGGATCGATGACGCCAAAAGGGTTCATCTACACCACACCGGGGTTCACCGATGAGAAGATCTTTTTATTCGAAGCCCGCGACCTTTCCCCCTCGCAGGAGTTTTGCAAGGACGAGGACGAGGTGATCGAGGTCGTGGATGTCCCAGTCCGCGATCTTGATGCGATGATCCGCGACGGCACGATCTGCGATGCAAAAACGATCTGCCTGATCCACCGCTGCCTGGGGTGACAGGAGTGCGCCATGTAATTCCCGCCTTCTGTACCCTCGTGCTCTGCGTCTGCCTTGCTGGTTGCATAGCCACTGCACCCAAGGCATCCTACTCGGTGGACAGCAAAGGTATCCTCGCGCTGACCTGTGCACCGGTGAGCGTAACTGAGGACGTTCTCTTTTCCAATGGTACATACACTGAGACACGGATCCTGATGCACACGCAGACCGGCGATGTGGTCATGTACCTTGGTGCCCCGCAACAACCTCTGGCGGCGATGGTATATGCGCCCGGGGCCGGCGAACGGATCACCGCCCATAAAGTGAGGCTGGCCCGGTACTCAGCAGCCGGTTATACCTTTGCCTTTGTAGATATCCGGGGCAATGGTGGGGAGACCCCGGGTGATCCCTTCGACCCGCAGGCGGATTTTGGCCGGTTTGAGCAGGGCAGGTGGCCGCAGTTCTACGAAACAATCTGCGACCTCTCTGCGGCACGCAGCATGCTAACCGCCCGGTTTGGCGTTCCGGTGTATGCAGCGGGTTCGAGCAACGGGGGGAGGTACGCGGCGGTCGCTGCGGGGCTTGATCCACAGTTCGCCGGCTATATCGGGATCTCGACATCAGGATACGGCATGGCGGGTGAACAGTACGGTGGTGACGCGGGGAGATTTCTGCTCTCCGTTGATCCTGACAACTACATTGCCAGGATCTCCCCACGCCCGGTCTGGATCTTCCATTCGAAGGCTGACAGCATCATTCCGTTCGATGACGGCAGGGAACTCTACGGGCGTGCGCAGGACCCCAGGACATTTTTCGAGTTTTACGGCGGGCACGGCATCAACAGCGAAGTTGATGAGCAAATTATCGCGCAATGGGCGCAAATTTATGGCACCCGCGGGTGAATAGATACTAGCTTTGAGAGGTTGGTAACCCGAAAATGGCCGAAGCAGCAGAGATGGACGAGGCGCGCAGGCGCTACGAGTTCAAAAAGACGCTCGAGAAGCTCGAGCTGCAGCAGGGGGACGGGACGGAATTAATAACGCTCTACATCCCACCCGACAAGCAGATCTACGACGTGACCGGGCAGTTAAAAGACGAATTCGGGCAGTGCGCCAACATCAAGAGCAAGCAGACCCGGACCAACGTGCAGAGCGCCATCTCCTCCATCCTCGCCCGGCTCAAGTACTACAAAAAGCCGCCCGAGCACGGCATGGCGGTCTTCTGCGGGACAATCCAGCTCTACGGTGACCGCACCGACCTCCAGTGCACCATCATCGAACCTCCGGAGCCCCTCAACCTCTACATGTACCGCTGCAGCTCGAAGTTCGAGCTCGAACCCCTCAAGCAGATGCTGGAGGAGAAGGTCGTGTACGGGCTCCTCGTCCTCGACCGGCGCGAAGCCTACTGGGGATTCTTGCGCGGGAACAGGATTGAGCCGATGGGTGGCGCCACATCCACGGTCCCGGGCAAGCAGCGCAAAGGCGGCCAGTCGGCAGCCCGGTTCGGACGGCTCCGTGAGATTGCCATTCACGAGTTCTACACAAAGGTCGGGGAACGGTCAAGTGCCATTTTCCTTGCCGAGAAGGATTTCTTTGAACGGTTCAAAGGTGTGCTGATTGGCGGGCCGAGCCCTACAAAAGAGGAATTTGAAGCAGGAAATTTCCTTCACCACGAGATCCAGAAACGGGTTGTTGGGCTGTTCGACGTTGCTTATACCAATGAGGACGGGCTGTCGGAACTCGTGGATGCCGCAAAAGATGCGCTCAAGGGCATGACCGTCATCAAGGAAAAGGCCTTCATGGACCGGTTCTTAAAAGAACTGGTCAAAGACAACGGGCTTGCAGCATATGGCGAGGAGAGTATCCGGAAAAATCTCGAGATCGGTGCCGTCGACACCCTGCTCCTTTCGGCAAACCTGCGCAAGTCCCGGCTCAAGACAAGGTGCCAGAGCTGCGGGCATACCGAGGAGCGCACGGTCAGCATGGAGCCCGGCAAAACCGTAAAAGACATCATCCTTGGCACCTGCCCGAAGTGCACGGCGCCCCTTGTTCTTGAAGAGGAGATCGACATTGTGGATGAACTGACAAAACTTGCAGACCAGAGCAGCGCGAAGGTGGAGATTATCTCCGATGATTTTGAGGAGGGATCAATCCTCTTCTCCGCATTCGGTGGGATTGCGGCAATCCTCCGCTACAGGACGGGATTCTGATGCTGCATGAAGCACACGCAACGGTCGAACGCGCCCTCAGGAAATGTACCGGCATTGATGATATCCAGCTCACCGACGGGGGAGCGCATGCAGACCTCGCCACCACCGTCGCATTTTCGCTCGCAAAACAGAAGAAGCAGGCACCGGTCACGGTGGCAAAAGACCTTGCGGAGGCACTTGCGGCAGACCCGGATCTGCACAACATGGGTATCACGATTGAAACAAAGGGACCGTACATCAATTTCCGGTTTGGCAGTGCCTATGTGAGTGAGGCAGTGCAGGCGGCGGTCCGGCCCGGGTATGGCTCCCTGCAGAAGAAGCAGACGCGGGTCGTGCTCGAACACACGAGCGCAAATCCGAACGGCCCGCTCCACGTCGGGCACATCAGGAACTCGATCATCGGGGATACGCTGGCAAGGGCATTCCGAAAGGCGGGCTACCGGCTCGAGGTCCAGTTCTATGTCAATGACATGGGGCGCCAGATCGCGATCGTCATCTGGGGATTTGACAACTTGGACAACACCCCTCATGAGGGTGAGAAAGAGGACTCCCACATTGCCCGTGTCTACATCGCCGCGAACCGTGCGATCGAGAACGACCCGGCGATCACCAAGCAGGTCGACAGCCTGATGCAGCGTGTGGAGGGGGGGGATCCTGCAACTGTCAAAAAATTCCGCAGGGAAGTGTCCCGCTGCCTTGATGGGTTTGCTGTCACATTAAAAAACCTGAATGTCGCCCATGACCGGTTTGTATGGGAGAGCGACTTCATCAGGAACGGGGACACCAGAAGAATTATCGGCAGGATTAAAAAGCTCCCCCAGGTAAAGCAGGAAGGCACTCTCGCACTCGATCTCTCTGAATGCGGGTTTGAAAAGGAATACATCATCATGCGCAGTGACGGGACATCCGTGTACGGTGCCCGCGATCTCGCCTATCACGCATGGAAAGCCGCCAATTTCGACCGGATCATCGATGTGCTCGGCGCCGACCACAAGCTGATCGGGGGGCAGCTGATCTGTACCTTAAAACTCCTCGGTGAAAAGGCACCGGAGATCATCCACTTTGAATTCGTCTCCCTCCCGGAAGGGTCGATGAGCACCCGGGCGGGCAAGTTCGTGTCCGCTGACGACCTGATCACCGAAGTGACACGGCGTGCCTATGAAGAGGTGACGATCCGCAGGTCAGAGCTTGATGAAACCACCCGTAGGGGTATTGCAAAGTCTGTTGCGCTCGCGGCAATCCGGTACGATATTGTGAAAGTTTCCCCGGAGAAAAGCACGGTCTTTAACTGGAAGGAGGCTCTCGACTTCGAGCGCCAGAGCGGACCCTATATCCAGTATGCGCATGCAAGGGCCTGCAGCATCCTTGAAAAGGCGGGAACCTACACCGACTGCTACGAACTGGAGACAGACCAGGAGATTGCGCTCGCCAAACAGATCGCGAAGTTCCCGGCAACCATTGAGAAGGTCATTGCGGAACTCCGCCCCCACCTGCTTGCCGCCTACGCCCGCGAACTTGCCGATACCTTCAACACGTTCTATCACTTTGAGCCGGTGTTAAAGAGCGAAGGAACGGTCAGGGAACGCCGGCTTACCCTGGTCAGGGCAGTGCAGAACACGTTACAAGAGTCCCTCGAGACACTCGGGATCGATGCCATCAGAACCATGTGATGCCCTGATAAAACAGGGGTACCAGTTTTTTTCACAAACCTCGTCTGCAGCACTGAAGCCCTGCATGTGGTGCAAGCGGGCGCTTTCCGGCGGGGATATGTGCTACAAGCACCAGTTCTATGGGATAGCGAGTCACCGCTGCGTCCAGATGACCCCCACCCTGCGCTGCAACCAGCGCTGCCGCTTCTGCTGGCGATCGTTCGAGCATGAAGTTGCAGAAGAAGAAGAGTGCCCTCCTGAAATGATTTTGGCAGGCATGCACAAACTCCAGAAAAAAGCGCTGGCAGGATATAATGCAGTCCTTGACAATACCGTGACAGAGGAACGGTGGAGGGAGGCACTGGAGCCAAAGCATGTGGCAATCTCCCTCTCCGGGGAGCCCACGCTGTATAGCATGCTCCCGGATCTCATCGGCCTTTTTAAACGAAACGGGTACACGACATTTTTGGTGAGCAATGGCACAAACCCGGAAATGCTCGCCCGTTGCCACCCGTACCAGATGTACGTCTCGCTCGATGCCCCCGATCCGGCAACGTACCACGACATATGCCGTCCGCTCGGCGATTACTGGGAGCGGATACAAGAGAGCCTTGCACTGCTCGGTACGCGACGGTCGGCGGTGCGAATCACGCTCGTTGGCGGACTCAATGACATCGCACCGGAAAAATATGCCGGCCTGCTGCAGGATTCCGGGCCGACGTTTGTTGAAGTGAAGGGATACATGTATCTGGGATACAGTAGATACCGTTTAAAACGAGAGAATATGCCGGGGCATGAGAAGGTGCGCGACTTTGCGGAAAAGATCGCTGCAGCATGTGATTACCGCGTTCATGATGAAAACCGGTTGAGCAGGGTGGTCTGCTTGGAGCGTGTGACATGAAGTTTGTTCCCGAGGACTGGAAGAGAAAGGCGCATGAGAATTTTGAGAGGGCATGGCACGACGGTCCATCGGTGCTCACCCCTGCGGGTCAGTCAGGGAGATACCCTTGCCTCGGTTACCGGAGGGCCCAGGCGCACCCAATCTTTGCGACCATCAACCGGCTGCGCGAGACTTACCTTGCGATCGGTTTTGACGAGGTGGAGAATCCCCTGATCGTTGAGGAACAGGACATCTACCGCCAGTTCGGTCCCGAGGCGATGGCAGTGCTCGACCGCGTCTTCTATCTCGGCGGGCTCCCGCGCCCGAATGTCGGGATCGCAAAAAAGCAGCTTGACGAGATCAACGAGATCCTGCAGAGCCACAAAAGCCCGCTGGCTCACGGAGGTCCGGTCCCTGCCGGCACCGCGGGTCACCAGAACGCCTACCAGCTGATGACAAAAGAGACCGAGGAGCGCCTGCGCGAGACGCTCCACGAGTACAAGAAGTCCGAGATCGACGGGGACGAACTGACCATTGAGCTCGCCAAAGTACTCGGGGTGGACGACGCGCTTGTCGTGCACATTCTCGATGCGGTCTTTCCGGAATTCCGGGCGCTCACGCCGGAGTCCTCGCGGAGCACCCTGCGCAGCCACATGACGAGCGGCTGGTTCCTCACCCTCAGATCGATCTGGGAACGGACACCACTTCCCCTGCGGCTCTTCTCGGTTGACCGCTGTTTCCGGCGCGAGCAGGCAGAAGGCCCGACCCGGCTCATGACCTACCACTCCGCATCGTGTGTTGTTGCGAGCGAGGATATCACCAACGAGGAAGGGAAAGCAGTAAGCGAAGCCCTCCTCTCCGCGTTCGGGTATACTGATTTCCGGTTCCAGCTGGATGAGAAACGCTCAAAGTACTACATGCCGGACTCCCAGACTGAGGTATACGCCCGCCATCCTGCCCACGGCTGGGTGGAGGTGGCGACGTTCGGCATGTACTCCCCGTCAGCACTCGCGGAGTATGGCATTGGCATCCCGGTCATGAACCTCGGGCTAGGTGTCGAGCGGCTGGCGATGGTCGCCTACAACGCAAACGATGTCCGGCAGCTCGCGTACCCGCAGTTCTTCCCACGACCGGTTGCTGATCATGAGATTTCCCGGGCCGTTCATCTCCGCGAGGAGCCGGTCTCGATGGAGGGAAAACTGCTTGCCGCAGCCATCAGTCGGGTTGCCGCAGCGAATGCAACCGCCCAGGGGCCGTGCTCATTTGATGCGTGGGAGGGGGCTCTTGGCGGGGCAACGGTAACAGTGGTAGTGGAAGAGACGGAGTCGAACGCAAAACTCTGTGGCCCGGCATGCGCCAACGAGATCTTTGTGCACGATGGATCAATCCTTGGCGTCCCGGATGCCGAGAAATGGAAGCAGGTACGCACCGAAGGAGTCTCCACCGGCATCACCTATTTAACTGCGGTTGCCTCCCTTGCAGCGGCACGCATTGAAGAGTCGGCACGCTGTGGGAAGTCCACTCAAGTACAGGTCAAGATGGCAAAGCTCCCCAGCGACATCAACCTCAAAGTTGAGGAATATGCGATGAGGTACATCACTGATAATAAAAAGAAAGTGGATGTGCGTGGACCGGTATTTCTTTCCGTCCGCTCAACCGTGCTGGAATAATTCATTTTCGCCTTTTTTACTCTCTTCTAACAGAAGAATTGTTAGAAATAGATAACATTAATATCCTTTGAATGTTAGAAATAAATAACATAAGAGAGTACTCGGATGAAATTAAGAAACATCTACCGGCTCATCATCGGAGCGCTGATGCTCATCAGTGGTGTTGTATTCATCACAATGAGCCCCGGCGAGTCCGTGATCGGTTCATTTCTTTTTTTTGCCGGACTTGCATTTTTCATCACCGGAATGATCCGGCAGCTGAGGTACGGAGACGGTCCGGAGTCCGATGAACGATCCCGGAAGATCGGGGCGTCCGGGCTGTCGTATGCATGGCTGACCGGCATATTGTTCATGTTCATGCTGTTCTGGGCGGATTATCTGGGCGTTCTGAAACTGAATGCACAGGTTGCGCTTGCACTCTCAATCATCGTGCTCGCCCTTTCTGCCCTGATCTACCAGATATATCTTTTCAGGAAAGGAGATGTGGGGTGACATTCGCGGTGTTGTGGGGTGAAGAACGGTGCGGACAACAATAAAGGAACACAGGGCCCGGTTCTCGATGACGCAGGACGACCTCGCAAGAAAAGCTGGTGTGCGCAGGGAGACGATTGTCTTTCTGGAACAGGGAAAGTACAACCCGTCACTCAGGCTCGCCCACGATATCGCAAAGGTTCTCCATGCAAGGATTGATGACCTGTTCATATTCGATGACGATATCGTGGAACCTGAAGAGAGGATCATTCTTGTAGATTGACTGCAGGCCTGCAGGGTTGTGATTCTTTTGTGACCTCAGAAGCAACCTGCGCAGGAACCTGTACAGGCATTTTTTCTTTGTCCCTGCACAGTTCCCTGAGGATAAGCACTGTCGCTTCCTTATCGAGCGGCTGGTTGTCATTGCCGCATTTGGGTGAGTAGATGCAGGAGGGACAGCCCTCCTGGCAACGGCAGTCCCGCACGAGGTCAAAGGATGTGGCAAAGAGTTCTGGGAGGATCTCGTATGCCTTTTCTGCGAGACCAACCCCGCCTTCATAGGCATCGTACACAAAAATGGCCGGCTCACCGCTATCACCAAATGACGGCGATGAGAGCCCCCCGATGTCCCACCGGTCACACATGACATGGAGCGGCATGAGTGCGATGATCGCGTGCTCAGCGCCGTGCAATCCCCCGGCAAGGTCACGTGCGGATCCCGCGACCGCCTGTTCAACGCCAGCAGGCGGGTTAAACCAGAATGCCTTGGTCCGGAAGGTCAGCGGCGGGAGTGAGAGCGGTTCTGCGCCAATGACAGTGTCCCTGCGTTTGATCTTGTAACCGGTATACAGTTCGGTCACCTCCACGTCCCCAAAGGCACACGTCACCCCGTTGGTATTTTTGGTCGCCAGAGTCCCGATAACCGCGAGGCTTACCTCTTTTTGCGGCTGCGTGTAATAGTCCACATCGGTGTGTTCAACCCTGACGGTGTGGGTTTCGAGGTCCATTTCCCTGATCACATAGCTCTCCCCCTGGTGGAGCATGATCGCCCCACGATGGGCCTCGCGGTATGCCTGCCCCCGGTCCATCGTCTCAAGGAGCCTGCCATTGCAGAGGATCCGGAAGGTCTCACAACCTGTGCCGTCAAGATTCACCGCATCCGCTGCCCTGCCGCGTCCGCTGTACACCCACCCGCGGGGGGTCTGCTTCAGCAGGTTCTGTGATGCGAGTTCCAAAAGGAGGAAAGGGAACGAGTCCCCGAAGAACTGCAGGTCGATGGCATCCTGCAGGGGGAGTTCTGCCGCTGCGCAGAGCATATGGCCGGAAACGATGTAGGGGTTCTGGGTATCGATAATCGCGTGCTCATGCGAACGCGAAAAGAACTGGCCGGGATGGTGCATGAAGTACTGGTCAAGCGGGTTTGCCTGCGCAACAAGGATAGCAAGCGACGGGTCACCTTTTCTCCCCGCTCTCCCCGCCTGCTGCCGGGTTGCCATCATGGTCCCGGGGTAGCCGGAGATGATCACGGCGTCCAGTGAGCCGATATCGATCCCTAGTTCAAGGGCATTGGTTGAAACCACGCCTTTCATCGACCCGTCCTTGAGCTGCCGCTCGATTGCACGGCGTTCTTCAGGAAGGTACCCGGCGCGGTATGTCGCAATCGCACCGGCAAGCCGGGAGGAAAAACGCCGTGCATCATCGCGTGCCCAGACCGCAACCAGTTCTGCCATTCTCCGGGAGCTGGTGAAACAGAGTGTCTGCAGGTTGCCCCTGATACAGGTGCCCAGCAGGTCCTTTGTCTCCTCATGGGTCGACCGCTCGCCGATCCCATCGTAATACGGGTTATAGAGGACAAAGTGGTTCTTTCCATGCGGGGAGGCGTCCCTGTCCACAAGTTCAAACGATCGCCCTGTCAGCCGCCAGGAAAACTCCAGCGGGTTGGCGAGTGTTGCGGTCGAGAGGATAATCTGTGGATCTGATGCATAATGCTGGCAGAGGCGCAGCAACCGCTGGATCAGCATCGCAATGTGGGAGCCGAAAACGCCGCGGTACCGGTGCGCTTCATCGATAACAACAAACCTCAGATTGGAGAGAAACTCACGCCATTTCGCGTGCCAGGCAAGCACCTGGTGGACCTCGTACGGGTTGGAGACGATAATCCGTGCATTCGTCCGGATTGCCGGCCGCTTTGACTGGGGGGTATCACCGTCATAGATCGCCGGGCTGGCAGAGATTCCGGTAAAATACGCCATCTGCTTCAGGGTAGCGAGCTGGTCATTGGCGAGTGCTTTTGTCGGATAAAGGTACAGCGCCCGTGCCTGTGGATCTGCTTCAATCCCCTCAAAGACCGGGATATTAAAAGCGAGCGTCTTTCCGCTTGCCGTTGGTGTTGTGAGGATTACGTTTTTTCCGTTACGGATATGGTTGATGGCTTCGCACTGGTGGGTGTAAAGCCGTATCCCTTTCTGCTCAAGGAATGCCGCGGTGGCTTCATTGAGCGGGGTATGGAGTGTACCGTACTCCGGGGACTTCCACCCAGTTGTCTCAATGTGCACAACCCTCTTCTGCATGACCGGGTTGTGTTCAAGGAAACAAAGGACATCAGCAACAGCCATAGAAGTCCCCCAGTAACCGGAAGAAGAGCAGGGCAAGCGAGACCACGTCCTGTCTATTGTGCTCAACAACCGGAACGAGCGGCCCGCAGTTTTTTGTGTTCAGGTACGTCTCGTAGAACTCCGGTACCATCTGGCCGGGGATGTCGTCGTGGCGGTAGATACCGAAGATCTCCTTCTCGAGCACGCCGAGGCGCAGCGACGGGACCTGGCCCCGCCACCTCCTGCGGGAGAAATGGAGCACATCGAAGTGGGGGATGCGGGAGGCACTGCCCATCCCGTAATAGGCAAGGCGCTCCTGCAGGTACGGGAGGTCAAAGGATTTTCCGTTGAATGTCACGAGCGCCGGCCGGTCGCCAGAAAGGTGACCGCATGCCGCGATCAGTGCTGCCTGCTCCTCGTGGATATCGCGCAGCAGGTACTGGTGGACGGCAAGCCTCCCGTTTTCAACCGTCCCGACTCCAAAAAGGATGATCGGGCGGGAAAAGAGCCCCAGTGTCTCGATATCAAGAAAAACATAGTCTTCGGGTTCATGGAACCCGGCCATTCCAAGAACACGCGGGTGGGACATGGAATGCCGCCTGCCGATGAGACTCATCATCTCTGAAGAACCGGCGCAGTTGAGGTGCTCGATAACCCGGACAGCCTGGATCCGGAACCTCGGGTGGTCCAGAAGATCGCCGATGGTCTGATACCCCCGTGCCTTTAACCGCCGCTGCGTCGTTTTCCCGATCCCCCGAATCAGGGTGAGGTCCCCAAGGATCTCCGACCTGAGCCTCCCGAGATCAACTGCCCCTGTCGTGATTTTGTGGCAGCTGTCAAGAAGGAAACATGATCCCCCTTCATTCACCAGTTCCTCACCCGAAAAAACGGAACCGAAGGGCACACCCTGATACTTGTCTATCAGCCGGCCGAGGAGATACCGCCCCCGGTCGTATTCGGAAGAAAAGACATAGTTGTCCGAAAAACTTGTCCTGAATATATTACCGTCACGGATGACTTCATATTCCCGCAGCGTTTCCATGCGCTGCTGCCAGAGGGCGCCAATCCGGGCAGTGGAATGCAATGCGGCCATCGTCAGAATAACAGTCCGGAGCCGGTGGTTTAAACCCCCCGCTGTGTGGCGTGAAAGTGAAGCAATGCTAATCCCCTGACAGCGCCAATGTGATCAGCAGAAGAATTCAGCCGGGCCTTTACCTGACCTGATCCGGACAACGTGGTCATCAGCATGGATGTCAAAGGATTTCTCATCGACCTCGATGGTGTTCTCTCTATTGGTGATCAGGCGGTTGACGGGGCCCGGGCGGCAATCGACCTGCTCAAAGAAAAAAAATACAAGGTCCGGTTTGTTTCAAATACGACGCGAAAGTGCAGAAAAACAATATCTGAACGCCTGGTCCGGCTCGGGTTTGACATACCGGAATCCTCAATCTTCACCCCGCCCCTTGCAGCCATCGCCCATATGAACGCTGCAGGAAAGCACCGCTGCCTCCTCCTCACGACAGGGGATGTCTACCGGGATTTCGAGCAGTGGTGTGACCGGGATCCGGAAAACAGCATAGTTGATTATGTCGTGATCGGCGATGCGGGGGAAAAGATGACATATGACCTCCTGAACGCGGCATTCCGTGCGGTGATCGGCGGGGCCGAGATCATCGCGCTTGAAAAGGACCGGTACTGGATGGCACCGGATGGTGTTATGCTTTCGGCAGGACCCTTTGTCGCGGCGCTTGAATTTGCAACCGGAAAAACCGCCACCGTCATGGGCAAACCATCAAAAGCGTTCTTCGGGATGGCACTCCGGGACATGGATCTGCGCCCGGACCAGGCAGCCATGGTCGGCGATGATATCATTACCGACATCGCAGGCGCACGGAAAACCGGTATGAAAGCCGTCCTTGTCAGGACAGGGAAATTCCGTGAGGAAACGCTCAGAACCGCAGTTATAAAGCCAACCTATGTCATCGATTCGATTGCCCGTCTCGGGGATATTCTATGAAACAGGGCAATACACATTGTTCCGGGTCATCTGTCCTGTATCATGCAGGTCCAGCATTCCCGCTGGTCCTGTGCATGGCAGTATCTGCCGGTTGTTTAGACTCCCTTCTGCAGCACGAGAGGGTTGTTGCCCCACGCATTGTTCCTGTTGAAAACGCCGCGGTACTCGCAGCCCCGGTGTATACCTTTCCATTTGAACAGGCGGCTGTCACCCTCACCGTACCCATCAACGGGTCGGTCCTTGCCGGTGCAAGGGCAGCAGACAAAGAGGTCATCATATACGGGAACGTATCGGAACCTGACTGGGTGGCACAGACCTACCTCTCAATGATGAATGACCCCAACCAGGAGGAGTTTTACCGGGACCTCATTATCAGGTTGCGTGAGATAAAGGGAAAAAACGCCCTGACCGATGACGAGTATGCCGACCTGATGGCGGTTTTTGTCCAGTCGCTCCACTACGAGAAGATCAGGGAAAATGCGGTAAAGTTCCCCATCGAGACATTCGTGGACAGATCCGGTGACTGCGATGATAAAAGCCTGCTCCTTGCGGCGCTCCTCTCCCGCGAAGGCTACCGGGCAGCACTCTTCTCGTTCTCCGATGAGTCGCACATGGCAGTCGGGATCACCTGCACCGGAACAGATTACAAAAAGACGGGGTACGCCTATATCGAGACAACGAACGTTTCGTTTGTCGGAGTCCCACCCGACGGGCTTATTGGCGGCATTCAGCTGACATCCGCGCCCGCCGTAATTCCTGTCGGAAACGGTATAAAAACCTACACGAGCTGTGACCAGACCCGCTACCTGCACGACATGTACATGGCATCTGAACAGAAATTTTCCGAACTGTCTCAAAAGGCCGCTGCGATGAGGGCGGAGTTGCAGGCGCTGTCAGATGCCCGCAATATCAAAGCGTACAACCAGCGCGCGCCGGTCTACAACAACCTGGTTGACATGATGAAACAATACGCCGACATACACAATTACATCCTTGCTCACCAGCATGACCGGAAAGGGACATATGATTGGGTGAAAATCCACTCGGTAAACCTGTGATTTATTTGTGAATTATTCGTGACTTCCCAGATCATTGAGGGCGACAAGTGACAGAGGGGGATACGCCGATTCCTGCCCTGCCCCATCCGCCGCCGCAGCCACCCTTCGGAGCGCCAGGTCGCAGTACTGCTGCGATACATCGATCCCGATGAACCGGCGCCGGAGTTTCCATGCGACAAGCGTTGTCGTCCCTGTCCCGTTGAACGGGTCGAGCACGATATCGTTTTTGTAGGAAAAAAGCTTCATGAGGCGCCGGGGAAGCTCTTCGGGAAACATTGCCGGGTGCCCGTAATCCTTCATTCGGATCTCGGGAGGAAAAGACCATCGCCCGATCACCCAGTCCTTGAACTCTTCAGCCGTGATGTCAATATCCTCACGCCTTCCCGCCTTCTTGTGGGTCGCCTTATCGAAGACCTCGATAAACTCCCACGTGTACTTGATGTAGGGCATCGAGGGGGACTTCCAGCTCCCCCACGCCGTGTACTTGGCGTTGTAGTTGTTCTTCTCCCAGAGAAACTCCGCTTTCCAGAGCAGGCCAAGCCCGGCTAACTGGCGTGATATGATGTGGTGGGTGGGGACGTAATCAGAGAAGAGCGGCTGGACATTTACCGCGATCCTCCCGCCGGGTTTCAACACCCGTTCACACTCGCGCCATACCGCAAGCAGTTTTGTGAAATAGTCATTCCATTCATGGGTATCGTTCTGGGGATCCTGTACATAGGCATGCCCGAAATTATAGGGCGGCGATGTGATGACGATATCGATGCTCCGGTCAGGAATATGAGCAAGTGCCTGCCGTGCGTCCCCGCAGATGATCCGGTTCACGAATTTCCTGATCCCGACAGGATCACGTGTATACAGCGGCTTTTTTTTATCCTGTGAGCCTTTCCTGACCTTTGCCTTTCCCGCTTTGTCCTGCACTTTCTCCGGCCGCACGCTGCACCAATCCCGTATGCTGTCGCGTGTGTACTATTGCACCCCATCAGTTTAATGCTGGCGGTACACCGCATTTTTTTATAATGACCGGCACGGTGAAAAGCGTTTAATGCAGCAATCGACATACACTCTTCGATTGTTCTATGCTGCATATTGAAGACCTGCATGTGAATGTCGGTGACAAGGAGGTGCTGCACGACATCAACCTCCATATCAACGAGGGGGAGACTCACGTGCTGCTGGGTCCCAATGGATCCGGGAAGACAACACTCCTCATGACGATCATGGGATTTACCAACTACACGATAATGCAAGGAAAGATCCACTTCAAAGGTGAGGACGTGACAACAATGCACGCCCACGAGAGGGCAAAACGGGGGATCGGGATGCTCTTCCAGCGCCCGCCCACCATCTCCGGATTGAAGCTTGGCAAAATGCTCACCGCCATTTCCCGTAGCAAGGAAGAAAACATTCCTGAACTTGCCAAATTAGTTCATATGGACAAATTTTTAGAGCGCGACATCAACAAAGGATTTTCTGGGGGGGAGATCAAACGCAGTGAGGTACTGCAGCTGATGATCCAGAACCCTGACTTTTTCATGCTCGATGAACCGGAAAGCGGTGTTGATCTGGAAAACATCTCGCTCATCGGTACTGCCATAGGTTCACTGCTGGAAAAAGACAAGCATCTTATCAAGCGTAAAAAAAGCGGGCTTGTTATAACGCACACCGGTTATATCCTTGATTATCTTGATGCTGACAAGGGGCACGTGATGTGCGACGGGGAGATCAAGTGTCACGGGAATCCCCGGGAAATCTTAAAAGATATCAAACAACGCGGATACAAGGAGTGCCTCGAATGCCGTCACCAGTGAACGTTCCTGAGCTCTCAAAAGCTGATCAGGATCGCATCGCCCAGGCAGGTATCGACCTTGCCATGAAAAACCGCTGCGGCAGCTATCTCCAGATGGACCAGGAAATTGTTCAGGCTGAATGCTCGCAGCAGGGCATAGAAGTCCTCTCGTTTAAGAAAGCGATGGAAAAATATGACGGCCTGAAAGAGTATACCTGGCAGGCTGTATCGCCGGAAAAAGATGACATTACCCGGTACGTTGCGGCACAGAAAGACCCGAAAGGTTACGTTATCATTGCGCACAAGGGTTCAAACAATATCCTCCCCATCCAGGCCTGCCTCTATCTCGGGCGGGAACAGATCCAGCATGTCCACAATATCATCGTTGCCGAAGAAGGCGCTGAGCTCCATATCATATCAGGGTGCACAAGCGGGGCGCACGTGGGTAAAGGCGGCGCTCACTATGGCATATCTGAGTTCTTCGTGAAAAAAGATGCCAAGATCAGTTTCACGATGATCCACAACTGGAGTGAGAACATTGAAGTGTACCCGAGAAGCGCCTCCATTGTTGAAGATAACGGAGTGTTCCTTTCCAACTATGTCTGCATGCAGCCGGTGAAGAAAATCCAGATGTACCCGACAGCAACACTTAAGGGAGCCAACTCGGTCGCACGGTTCAGCAGTGTTGTCATATCCACACCAGGTTCATACATGGATCTCGGTTCCCGTGCCATCCTTGAAGGGAAGGGCGCAAGCGCAGAATTGATCACCCGTGCCATAACAAAAGGCGGCACTATCATTTCACGTGGTCATATCAATGGAAAAACCGCCGGAACCCGCGGGCACCTTGAATGCAAGGGACTTATCCTTAAAGACGGTATCATTTACGCAATTCCGGAGATAGAGGGGTCGGTTGTCGGTACCGAGCTCTCTCACGAGGCCGCTGTAGGCAAACTTGCACGGGATGAGATCGAATACCTGATGTCCCGCGGACTTGACGAAGACGAAGCGACGGCAACGATTATCAGGGGATTTTTGGATGTGAAGATTGCCGGGCTTCCCGAAGCACTGCAAAGACAGATTGATGCCTCCATTGATGTTGCAGAGAAAGCCGGATTCTGAATCTAATACCTATGGTGTCATATCCACGAGCCGATGAACGGATCAGGATGGTGGAGTCCCAAATCGCAGCCAGGGGCATATGTGACCAGCGTGTACTCTCAGCAATGAAAGAAGTCCCCCGTCACCTTTTTGTTCCTCCACCCTATGACAAATCGGCATACGAAGACTGCCCGCTGCCGATCGGAAACGGGCAGACAATCTCCCAGCCCTATATTGTTGCACTGATGACAGAACTGCTCCTGCCAAAACCTGAGCACAATGTACTTGAGATCGGGGGAGGAAGCGGGTACCAGGCGGCAGTCCTGGCCACTATTGTGAAACACGTGACAACGATCGAACGGATTCCCGCGGTTGCCGACCTGGCAAAAAGAAACCTTGCCGCGCTCCACATATGCAATGCCGATGTGATTGTCGGTGACGGTACTCTCGGGTATCCGGATTGTGCGCCGTTCGACGGGATCCTCATCACCGCGGCAACGCCAAAGATCCCCACGCCCCTTATCGGACAGCTGGCGGAGGGGGGCCGGCTTGTCGCACCGGTGGGGGGGCGGGAGATCCAGGAGCTGGTCGTGCTGGAGAGAAGCAACAGCAGGGTAAACGAATCGTTCCATGGCGGTGTCCGCTTTGTCCCGCTCATCGGTGAGCATGGCTGGGAGAACTGAGACGTTATGACATTCATTGACGTGACACGCCCGCTCTCCCACGGCATGCTGGTATATCCGGGTGACACGCGTCCTACATTCAGACAGGAGGATCGCGGACACTACCTGATCAGCGACATCCGCATGAGCACCCATACCGGCACCCATATCGATGCCCCGGTGCATTATCTCAAAAAGGGCGATACAATCGACACGATCCCGCTCGCGCACCTCATCGGCAGGTGCCGGGTGCTGGATGTCCGCGGGAGCGGCAGCATGATCACCGCTGATCACCTCCGTGGCAGGATCGGAGGGGTTTCGCGGCTCCTTCTCAAAACATCGTTTTCCGATGTTGACCGGTTCGCAGAAGATTATCCCTGCCTCACTGCAGATGCAGCAAGGTTCATCACCGGCAACAGGATCCAATGCGCCGGGATCGATTCTCCGTCCATCGAATCTCACAACGGTGACGGGACGGTGCACCGGGAATTGCTCAAAAAAGGCTGCATCATCATCGAGCTCCTCGACCTATCAGCGGTGAGCGGGGGTGATTATGACATGGTGGCGCTGCCGTTACGCCTTGCCGGGCTGGATGGATCACCGGCACGTGTCATACTGTTTACACAGGAGAAATGAAAAAATGGATATTGTTACCGATGCGGTAAAAAAATTGCAGGACGCGCTCCATCACAGCGGGTGTGAGGATGGCCCGGTCGTGCTGCGGGTCGATCCTGATGTCGTGCCCTGCCAGTATGAAAAGGGTGCGTGCATGGAGGCGGGGTTCGGGGGAAGGACCGGTGAGTTTGTCACCTTTGATCCTATAAGGGCGACCACAAAAATCGAGTTCATGTTCGGGGCGCCGCTCGATACTCCCGCAACACGGGGGGCGGCATGTGCCATACTGAATGTGGTGACTGGGTTTCTCTGCCTGTCCCGAAACATACGGGCGTGCCCCGCTTCCTGCCATGACGCATGCAGGCAGGACTTGAAAACAAGACTTGGAACAAAACGTGTGTATGGCATCGGTCCGATCCCGATTGTTGGACAGGAGATGGGACGGCTGATGGTGAACAATCCGGACTCAGCCGACCTTATCCTGATAAACGGCGAGGGACTGATCGTGGCAGGTACCGGTGACATCATTGAACAGTACCGGGAAAAAAAGAGTGTACTGCTGCTCGGACCTTCCACCGCTGGTATCGCGAGCCTCGAAAAACTCGGACGGTTCTGCCCGTACGGCACCTGACCGCCCCCCCTTGCAGGGATAAGGATATTTCACTTCTCCGCCATTATATTGTATGCTATTCGGGTCATCGGGAATCCGGCGGCGGTTCGACCAGGAACTCCTCCACATTGCCCTCAAGGCGGGATCAGCACTTGCAGCGCGTTCATCTGACGTCCTCATCGGGATGGACACAAGGACCACAAGCCCCCTCCTTTCCCACCTGGTGATCTCCGGCATCCTTGGTTCCGGAGGCAGGGCATATTCCTGCGGTGTTGCACCAACGCCATCTGTTGCATATGCCGGGCGGCATATGAAAGCCGCATGCATGATCACCGCGTCCCATAACCCCGAGGAGTATAACGGCCTCAAACTGTTCAACCCGGACGGGTCATCCTTCACAAAACGGCAGCAGGAGGAATTCGGGGAACTGGTCAAAACCGATCACTGGACTGACTGGAAGAACCAGGGTTCTCTCACATCCTTCGATGCACTGTCAGAACACAAAAAGGCGATCCTTGATAAGGTTCAGATCCCCCGTCAGATTTCCGTCGTCCTTGACTGCGGGAACGGGGCAGGGTGCATGCTCACCCCGGAACTGCTTTTATCACTTGGCATCACACCTGTCTGTCTCAACTGCAACCCCTCAGGCCACTTTTCACGCCCTTCAGAACCTCTCGAAGAAAATCTCCCCTACATCGGGGACGTCATGCGGGCAACCGGATCACGGTGTGCCGTTGTCCATGACGGGGATGCCGACCGTCTGATGGCATGGGACAACCGTGGGAGGTATATCTCCGGTGACCACCTGCTCATGCTCTACGTGAAGTATCTTGGTGCAAAGCGCGTGGTCACCACAACCGATGCCTCGATGATTGTCGAGGAGATCGCTGAAGTGCGGCGCACGCCTGTAGGGGATGCGTTCGTTTCTGAAGAACTCCTCTCGTGGGGGGATTTTGGCGGAGAGCCTTCCGGTGCATGGATTTTCCCCCGCATCTCCTATTGTCCTGACGGCCCCTTTGCTGCTGCTCTGTTCTGCGAAATCGCATCGGAATGGGATGTCGCAGAAGAACTCGACGCGATGCCATTGTATCCCATCATGCGCGAATCCCTTGCCTGCGAAACGGCATGTGAGATCATGACGGCACTTGGTGCAGACAACCCTACTGACGGCATCCGTATCGCGGATGAGAACGGTTGGTGCCTGGTCCGTGCAAGCGGGACAGAACAAAAAATCCGGATTACGGCAGAAGGCAGGACACCTGATACAGCCAAAGCAATGCTCGAACGCGGGCGTGCCCTTGTTAAGCAGGGAAAAACTGCTTAAATGTTGCAGGCAGAGCTGTAGCTATGGAATGTGTCGTGCTCGCTGCGGGCGAGGGAAAGCGGATGCGTCCGCTCACGGCATACCGTCCGAAAGTGATGCTGCCCTTGGCAAACCGCCCGATGATGGAGCACCTTGTCATCGCCGCCCGGGATGCCGGAATTGAGGATTTCGTGTTTGTTGTGGGCTATGGCGAGCGCGAGATCCGCAAACATTTTGGCAACGGTTCTGCGCTGGGCATCCGGATCAGGTATGCCCCCCAGCGCCACCAGCAGGGAACGGCCGATGCACTCAATGCGGCAAACGGCTCTGTTGAAAACCAGTTCCTTCTTTTGAACGGTGACATGATCCTGCAGAGTGAGGATATCAGGGGGTTTTGCAACAATAAAGCACCCTGTATGGGCACCAGCACAACAGAACATCCGGAGGACTACGGGGTTGTTGTCGTGGATGGAAGGCGGGTTGCCGCTCTCGAGGAAAAATCCGCTCACCCAAAAAGTACTGTGATTAATGCCGGTGCCTATGTCTTTGATCAGGACATTTTCAGCAGGGTTGATGCGATCCAGCCGTCCCCACGCGGCGAACTCGAACTCACCGATGCACTTGGGGAATATATCCGAAATAAAAAACTGAAGGCACACCCCCTTTCAACCTGGATGGACGTGGGGCATCCCTGGGACATGCTGGATGCAAATGCGCTGTTGCTGGCATCGGTCGAATCAAAAAACGAGGGGATGGTTGAAAAAGATGTCCATTCTTCCGGGCCGGTGATCATCGGCAAAGAGAGCGTGGTCAAATCCGGCACGTATATTGAAGGGCCCTGTGTAATCGGCAGCAACTGCCGGATCGGGCCGCATGCCTTCATTCGCGGTGCAACCGCAATCGGTGACGGCTGCCATATCGGGCACTGCACGGAACTGAAAAATTCGATCATTATGCAAGGCACAAAAATTCCCCATTTCAACTATATCGGTGACAGTATCATCGGCAGCGGGTGCAATTTCGGCGCGGGAACCAAGATCGCCAACCTGCGCCACGACCACGCGACCATCAGGGTGGGGGGCAGGGACAGCAGGAAAAAAAAATTCGGCGCCATCATCGGGGACGGCGTGCAGTTCGGGATCAACTGCTCTGTCAACGTGGGGGCAGTCATTGGGACCGGTGCAAAATTTGCCCCCAGCAGTTATGTTGATGGGATCATCGGGGAAAATTCGTATATCCGGTAGGTGAAATATGCAGGCAGTCATTCTTGCAGCAGGCGAGGGCAGGCGGGTTCGCCCGCTCACCCACAGCAGGCCAAAGGCATTGATCCCGGTGGCAAACCGGCCGATCATTGAGTATGTGATCGATGCACTCATACAAAACGGGATCCGGGATATTATCGTTGTTGTCGGGTACCGGAAAGAACAGGTCACGCGGTATCTCAACCAGCTCGACGTGCCCGTCACCGTTGTCGTTCAGGACAAACAGCTCGGGACAGCCCATGCCCTGAAATGTGCCGAATCAAAAATCAGGGGGGATTTCCTCCTCCTTCCCGGCGACAACTATATCGATGCAGGATCGATCGCACAGATCAAGGACATGCGAAACGCGATGCTTGTCAAGGAGCACCCCAGCCCGTCGAATTTCGGGGTCGTGATGTTAAAAGAGGGGAATGTCAACCATATTATTGAGAAGCCGGAAAAATCCCCCAGTTTCATGGTCAGTACCGGTATTTTTTCCCTGACACCCGGTTTTTTCCCGTATATCAGGGACAACGATATCACAGACGCAGTTACCTGCATGCTGGAAGAAGGCAAGACGATCCGTGGTGTTGTTGCCGGTGACTGGCAGGATGCCATCTACCCGTGGGACCTGCTCAGGATGAATGCCCGCCTCCTGTCGCAGATCTCCGCCTCCCGCCAAGGTACTTCCAGCAGGAACACCATCATCACAGGTGCCGTCCATATCGGGAAAGGCACAACCATCGGTCCCAATACCGTGATCTCAGGACCTGTCATTATAGGAGATAACTGTGAGATCGGGCCGAACTGCTGCATTATGCCGGATACCAGTCTCGGTTCCCGGGTCAAGGTCGAACCGTTCTGCTATATGGGCAATTCCCTTATCATGAACGACTGCTCCATCGGGTCGCACTCCCGCATTCTCGATGCGGTTCTTGGTGAGGGGTGCGTACTCTCCAACCACACAACCACCTGTACGAGCGCTTCGCTCATGGAGATCGAAGGTGTGATCACCAAGCCGGAGTTCGGCGCGATCCTTGGCGACGGGGTACAGGCAGGAGCCTTTACCACATTCAAAAATTGCATCGTCGGGAACAATACCACAGTCGAGGATGGAAACCGGGTCATCTCTTCCTCGGTGCCCGATGATTCCCTGGTGATCTGAAGTGTGCGGTATCGTTGGCTATATCGGGAGAAAAACAGCAGCACCCGTCATCATCAATGGTCTTCAGAAACTTGAGTACCGCGGATACGATTCATTCGGTATTGCCACGATCGGGAGCGGGATCGAGATCTGCAAACATGCCGGCAGGATCTCGGAAAACGCCCGGTCAGCACTTCACCTCAACGGCACGATTGGTATCGGGCACACCCGCTGGGCGACGCATGGCGTGCCCAATGATATCAACGCCCACCCGCATACTGACTGCAAAAACCGGTTTGGCATTGTCCATAACGGCATCATCGAGAACTATGCGGAGTTGAAACGACAACTCATTGCACGGGGGCACCGGTTCCTTTCAGAGACCGACACCGAAGTCGTCGCCCACATGATTGAAGAGGAATATACCGACAACCTGCTCTCCGCTGTCCAGACGGTGGTCCCGAAGCTGCAGGGCTCCTATGCGCTGCTGGTCATCTCTCCCGAAGAGCAAAGGATTATCGCAGCGCGCAACGCAAGTCCCCTTGTCATCGGTATTGGGGACGGGGAATATTTTGCCGCTTCTGACATGACCCCGATTCTGGAATATACCGAGCGCGCCATTTTTCTCGATGACGGCGATATCGCAAGCCTCTCGCGCACCAGGATCGAAATTTATCATGGAAAGGATCCGGTCGATCGCCCGGTTGAACTCGTCGACTGGTCGGTCGAGGATACCAAAAAAGGTGGGTTCGCCCATTACATGTTAAAAGAGATCTACGAACAGCCCCTGGCATTTTACAACTCGATCCGCGCTCTGGATAAGGAGACCACCCCTGCGATTGCAAAAAACCCGTCGTCGGTTGCGATCGTCGCCTGCGGTTCGTCCTACCATGCCGGCCTCATATCCAAATATCTCATGGAGGAGACCTGCGGGATACCGGTGCGTGTCGAGTTTGCCTCAGAATTTAAATATTTCCCCCCGCCCGTCAGCTGCCTCGTGATCGGGATCACCCAGTCCGGGGAGACGGCCGATACCCTCACCGCGCTCAAACAGGCAAAATCGCATAATTGCCCGACGCTTGCAATCACGAACGTGCTGGGAAGTTCGGTGAGCCGGGTTGCCGACACTACAATCTTCATGCGTGCCGGGCCCGAGATCAGCGTCGCGGCGACAAAGTCGTTTGTCGCCCAGCTTGCCGTGATGATGCAGATGGTAAACCTCATCTCCAACGAACAGTTCACAAAAGTACTGCTGCATGCGCACCGGGCGATCGAGGATGTGCTCCTGAAGGACCTCTCTGATGCGGTCGCAACCTGTAAACAGGCACAGAGTCTCTTCTATGTCGGTCGCGGTGCCTTTTATCCGGTCTCGCTCGAAGGCGCACTGAAGATGAAAGAGATCTCGTATATCCATGCCGAGGGTTATGCCGCCGGGGAGCTCAAACACGGGCCGTTTGCCCTCCTCTCAAAAGATACCCCGGTCATCGCCATCTGCATGCCTGATGACACCTACGGGGCGATGATCTCCAATATCAAGGAGATGAAAGCCCGTGGGGCACCGGTGATCGCGCTTGGTATTGAAGGCGACGGTGAACTTGCCGATATTGTCGACATATTCATCCCCCTCAAAAAAACCCACAGGTTTGTCCAGATACTCACAAGTCTGGTCGTCCTCCAGCTGCTCGCGTACCACACCGCCGTGGCGCTTGGCAGGGACGTGGATAAACCAAGGAACCTGGCAAAGAGCGTGACCGTTGAATGATCGAGTACGGGATTAATACGCTGGGGACGGGGGCACAGGTCTTTGAACCGGTGACACTTGGATTTCCCTCGCGGGAAAATCTCAAAAAGACCGGGTTTAAGGGAACAACAGTCGGAAACCATGCGATCATCCGGTCCGGCACGATCCTGTATTGTGATGTTATTATCGGTGACAATTTCTCCTGCGGGCATCATGTGCTCATACGGGAAAGGACACGGATCGGCAACCGGGTGGCAGTCGGGACAGCATGCATTATTGAGGGGGGGGTGACCATCGGCAACGACGTCAACCTGCAGAGCCTTGTCTATATACCGACCAATACGACAATCGGGGACCATGTGTTCATCGGGCCCAATACGGTACTCACGAACGACCGGTATCCCCCGTCACGGACAGGTGTTCTGGTCGGGCCAACAATTCTGGAAGGCGCTGCCATCGGTGCAAATGCCACCATCCTTCCGGGTGTGCGCATCGGTGAGAATTCGCTGGTTGCCGCAGGTGCAATTGTGACCCGGGACGTCCCACCCCGTAAACTTGCAATCGGGTCGCCGGCAAAGATCAGGGATCTCCCGAACGTGATGGATCCAAAATGATGGTGATGGGGAGAAGTCCTGGTTCTTCCTGGTACATTCAGTATGGCGACAAGCCCGTGGAAACATAAAGCATGAAAATACTTCTTGTCTCAACGCAGGATTATATTCACCACCCCATCCTGTCGCGGCACCACAATATCTTCGAAGATCTCGCGACGCGCCACGAGGTGCATGTCCCGCATTTCCATGTGAGCAGGGGAAAGGAACGTCCAACCAGGCTGATCGTGCATGAAGCAACGCAGTTCCCGGTGCAAAATCCCCTGCTCCACTACACCCTCAATACGCCGTACCACTTTCACATATTAAAAAAAATCATCAGGGATGAAGAGATTGATGTGGTCGTCGCAGCCCATGTACTTGCCGGTACCGCTGTGATCCATGCGGCAAAACAATTCAGGGTTCCTGTTCTCTTCGACCTGAAAGACTGGTTCCCGGATTCAGCAGCGGCATACATGAAGAACCGTGTCCTCAAATGGACGGTTCGCAGGGTTGTCTGGGGAATCACGCGGCACAACCTTGGCAATAGCGATATCATCACCACCGTGTCACCGTCGCTGGTGGAAAAACTGAAGAATTTCGGTTTTGATGCAGAACTGGTGACAAACGGCGTTGACACCGACCTGTTCATGCCCATGGATGGCGCCACAAAAAGGGCAGAACTCGGCATCGCGCCGGACGATTTTGTCATCGGGTTTGCCGGAACCGTGGAACGATGGTATGCGATTGACGAGATCATCAAAAGTCTCCCCGAGCTGATTGAATACCGCAAAAAAACAAAGCTTCTCATTGTAGGGGGATCCCTTTTTACGCCGTTTTTACAGGATCTTAAGCAGCTCGTCAAGGACCTTCATGTGCAGGATCACGTTATCTTTTCCGGATTCAGGCCTTATCACGAACTCCCTGCCTTCATCGCGTGCATGGATGCCTGCACCATACCGCTGTCACCCCCCCGGTGGGTCGATATTGCCCTCCCCAATAAATTTTTTGAATATTCTGCATGCCAAAAACCCATCGTGACGCGCCCGATACCCGATGTGATGAAGATTGGAGGGGAAAATATTTTTCTGTACCGGACCCGGCCGGAATTTATCGGGCAGGTAAAATCCCTTATGGACCACCCCGTTTCCTACCGGATCAACCTCCAGCAATACAGCTGGAAAGAAAAATCCCTCCAGATGGAAACCCTGTTGAAACGCCTGTTCTGATGGATTTATTGCTTTGTGAAAAACCTTGTTACTTTCAATATTTTTTGTAACCTTTTTACCTTGCTATCGCATCATGGGGGATGCTGCCATCGCCAAAGGCATGGCAGGCTCGAGAAAATGCTGCGGCATTTTCGAGCTGCCACAGTAGCGGGGGCGGAGGCGTTTGCCGAAGGCCCCAAGAACGTCATATGATTTTTTATTAAGCATTTCTTCAGAGCCGGATTTATCCAAATTTATTTGTGGTCCTGACAGAAATATGGTACCTCATTAGGATGATCTGATGACAGCACCCGAACTGAAAAAATATCGAATGTACATCGTTATCGGCCTTATCGCTTTTTTTTGTGCTTTTTCTCTCTGGTTGCGCCTGATACCCATGTTCAATATGGGCAATACCGACATCCTGAATGTTGTGGCAAGCGATGACCCCCTCTACAACCTCCGGCAGGTCGAACAGGTGCTGCATAATTTTCCCACCTATGCATGGTTTGACGCGATGACGAATTTTCCCACTGGCGATTTTATCTACTGGGGCCCGCTCTTCACCTATATCCTTGCGTTTATGTGTATGATTACCGGCGCAGCGACGCGCCCGGAAATTATTTCGGCGTCGCTTCTCGTGCCCCCCCTCATGGCGACGGTGCTCGTCCCTGTCATGTATTTTGTCGGGAAATCGTGCGGGGACTGGAAGACCGGGCTTCTTGCATCCGGCTTTGTCGCAATTGTGTCAGGGCAATATTTCTACCGATCCTTCTATGGTTACCTTGATCACCATATTGCGGAAGCATTTTTTTCGACACTATTCTGCCTAGCCTATATCTATGCACTCCAGACAGCAAAAGAGACAGAAATGGATTTTAAAAAGTTGGAGACGATAAAAAAGCCGGTTTTTATTGCATTGCTTGCAGGATTTGCCTATCTGCTTGGCCTGTTCACGATGCCGACCATGGTCCTTTTTGCCATGATCGTGGCCATCTTCACCCTCGTCCAGTTTATAATTGATTTCTACCGCGGCCAGAAGGGAGATTATCTTCTGCTGGCCAATGGCGTGATATTCTCTGTTGCCATTATCGGATTGCTTCTGGTCAGTAGCAAAATAGAATCATATCAGATAGATTTTGCAACATATTCTTTCGGACACGTGTATGCATACCTGGGACTCATCGGGGGCACCGTGGCACTCTACATCCTGTCACGGTACTTCCATTCTAAAAACAGGCACCTGTATCCAATCTCGATCGCAGGGGCTGGTATGCTATTCAGCCTGGTCCTGTACGTTATAAGTCCGTCAATCTTCAACCTCCTCATCTCCAGTTTTTTTTCCTTCTTCGGACAGGCGGCAGAATCGCTCACCGTCCAGGAGGCCCGGGGATGGGATATTGACCTTGCATGGGCAACATTCAACTATGGCCTTATCCTGATGCTCGGCGGGCTTGCCGTCCTCGCGTACAAGAATATCAGGGAGGAGCACCCCCACCAGGTATTCACCCTGATATGGTCACTCATCATCCTCGTTTCCACCTGGCAGCATATCAGGTATGAATACTATCTTGCCGTGAATGTTGCATTGCTTTCCGCGGTGGTCGTCAGCTTTGCCATAGACGTAAGCTGGCAGAGTTCATGGAAATCGCTCAAAGGGATCTTCATACCTTCAACAGAACCGCAAAAGAAGCCGGCTTCCGGTTCTGATGCAAATGCAAAGCGTGAACGAAAACGGAAAAAGGGAGGGGTGAAACCGGAACAGGGGCAGCCCCAGACACATGTCGCATTTGCATTGCTGCTCGCCGTCACGGTGATACTGGCAGTCCTGTTTGTTGTTACCTCCGTCGATTACAGTTATTCGAATGCGGTCTCAAATCCCATACGGATGAGTTCAGACTGGCGTGAATCGCTTGAATGGCTCGGCAACAATACACCGGAAACCGGCGTGGATTACCTTGCCGTTTATAACCAGAAGACGTACCGGTACCCGTCCCAGGCATACGGTGTCATGTCATGGTGGGACTACGGGCACATGATCACGTTCATCGCAAAACGGATCCCCAATGCGAACCCGTTCCAGCGGGGGGTTGCAGGTGACCTCGGTGCGGCTGCTTACTTTATTACCACATCCGAACAGAGTGCAAATTCCGTGCTTGACAAGCTGGGCACCAGATATGTGATCACCGACATAGAGATGGATGACGGTAAATTCTGGGCGATGGCCACATGGTTCAATTCATCTGCCGGTACAGGACCATACCAGACCCAGTTTGCCGCTTCTGACCCTGCACAACCCGATCGTTACCAGGAAGTCAAACTCAATAACCAGTCCTATTATCTCACCATGATCTCACGTCTCCATAATTTCGATGGGTCAATGACGGATCCTCAAAAGGTGTATTATGTGGAGTATGTCGATCCCAGCGTATCCCGCATTTCAGTCCCCGTCCTCACAAATGTTGTTGTGATGAATGCCTCAGAATCCCTCACAAGTGCCGCAGAGTATAACTCCAAAGCACCTTCCGGGTATCATGCCGCAACATTAAGTCCTGCAATTTACCTCCCGGTTGAACCCGTCCCTGCGCTCCGGCACTACCGGCTCATCCACGAATCTCCGTCCAATGTCTTTGCCGCAAAACCACCCGACATCAAATACGTGAAAATCTTCGAGTATGTGAAAGGAGCTCATATCAGGGGTGAAGGTATCATTGAGATCCCCCTTGTGTCCAACACAGGCCGGCAGTTCACCTACCGGCAGCTGAGCACCAATGGAGAATTCATTGTGCCCTACTCCACGGGCGGAAACCCCTACGGGGTGAAGGCAGCCGGTAAATACCGGATCGCAATGACGAAAAAAGAGTTTGATGTTCCGGAGAATGCGGTGATGCAGGGGCTGACCATCAACTGAATGCCCCCCCTGCTCCCATTCGATCCACAATGCCGGATAGGTCAGAGGAAATGCTGGACCATACCATGGTGACGATCGTATGACCGGGTGCAGGGCAATCTTCGGACCTATCTTCTCGCAGCATGATCTGGAGACCCATGATGAGTCAGACCGGCGGCTCCGTGATGCGGTGCAGGGAGTACCACCCGATGTGCAATGGGACGACCCCTGTGCCGCTTCGGTCGATGACCTGCTGCGTGTTCACACTCCCTCCCATATCCGGATGATCCGGGAGCTGAGCGCCCATGGGGGGCAGCACTTCATCGACCCCAGTACCTACGTGACCGGGCGGTCGTTCGAGGTCGCATCATATGCCGCCGGAGCAGCCATCGGTGCAGTGAACGCTGCCCTTGACGGGGACCACTGTTTTGCCCTCGTCCGCCCTCCCGGGCACCATGCCGAGCCCGACCGTGCGATGGGGTTTTGCCTTTTCAATAACGCAGCAATCGCTGCATCGGTTGCCCTAGACCGTGTTGAACGGGTGGCGATCATAGACTGGGACCTTCACCACGGAAACGGGACCCAGAATATCTTTTACAAAAATGACCGCGTCCTTTTCTGTTCGATTCACCAGGGCAACACATTCCCCCGCACAGGGTGGGTCGATGAGATTGGCGCGGGAGCCGGCAGGGGTTTCACGATCAACGCCCCCCTCCGCAGCGGTTCAACCCTTGCAGATTACCACTATGTCTTTGAGCAAGTCTTCATGCCGGCGATCGAGCGGTTCAGACCCGGGATACTGGTGATCTCCGCAGGCCAGGATCCGCTTGCCGATGACCCGCACAGCGGCATGCGGCTGGCACCTGCAGATTTCGGTGTTCTCACCTCCCTTCTGAAGACCTTGGTCAGTACCCCGCTCGCCCTTGTCCTCGAAGGGGGTTACGGTCCATCGCATGGTATGGCGATCGGCCAGATTTTTTCAGCGCTCAAAGGCAGTTTTGAGCTCCCTGAACCGGACAATCTTTACCCGCGCGAAAGCACCCGGCAGATCGTATCGGTGCTCCGAAAACTGGTCATCTAGCATGCCCGCATAAAAGAATTTAAAGCAGCCGGTACCCATTGTCAGGTATGAACGCGGACGAAGTCGGATTGGGCATGCTGGTGCGGTACCCGCGTACGGGGACCACCGGCACCGTACAGCGCATCGAAACTGTGAGGGGGGATGCCTTTGCCGAACTGGACAGCACGCACCTTCTCTACCGCGTTGACCAGCTGATACCGGCCGGCAGCGCCGAAAAGGTCAAAAAGACCGCCATCGAAGACACAAAAAAAGTGATCCAGCACGAGCGGGAATACGCTTCCAGTACAGAGTTTTTGGATGCCTTAAAAGGTACCGATCAGAGCTGCGAGGGAGGGGGTTAATCCTCCACCCCGATCGTTGTCAGTTTGACCGACTCCACACCTTTCTGTGACATCAGGTGCTCGGCCAGCGATTTGAGCTGTGTCCCGTCACCCCTCAGGAGGATCACCTCCAGGCATCTCGACTCCGTCACATGGGAATGGAGCGATGCCTGGATGATCCCCTTGAACTGGTGCTGGATATCGGTGAGCACGACCAGAAGCCCCCGCTGGTCATGGTCATAGATCATCGTAATCACACCCTGCCGCTCGCCCTTGACATCCGCCATCCACCTGTAATACTGGATGTAATTCCTGATCGCGTCCCTTATCCCCTCAGACCGTGACGAGTAGCCGCGGTAATTGATGATCTGGTCGAACTGGTCAAGGAGGTGCTTTGGCAGGGAGATGCCGATACGGGAGAGCTCACTATCAATCGTCATACAGAGTCCTTACCCTGATGTTTATTTGTGTGATTTTTAATATTTCGATCTCATTTCCGTAGCACGGGGTAAGAATTTTTCTGGTATTTTTTGAAAGTGGCAAAAAGATCAAACCACTCCCCAAAAAAAGCCTGAATTTCTCTGGTTTCTGACGTGAAAAGCCTTCACTGGTTATGTATAAGTATCATCGTTATATATAGAGTAAGGAGGTTCGATTTCACGTGCATGATGTGACAATACCAAGTGTCAATATCGGGGTGGTGGGCCATGTTGACCACGGCAAGACCACGCTGGTCAACGCGATCACCGGGACATGGACGGACCGGCATAGCGAGGAAGTCAAACGCGGCATCTCCATCCGCCTGGGGTACGCTGACGCAACCTTCTACCGCTGCAGTTCGTGCGAAGGAGCGGATGCCTACTCAACCAAGGCTGTGTGCCCGGTCTGCGGCGGGAACGGGACACCCTTCAGGTCAGTATCCTTTGTGGATGCCCCGGGGCACGAGACCCTGATGGCAACGATGCTCTCCGGGTCAGCCCTGATGGACGGGGCGATGCTCGTCATCTCTGCCTCCGAGAAGTGTCCCCAGCCGCAGACCAAGGAGCACCTGATGGCGCTGGAACTTGTCGGCATCAACAGGATCGTTGTCGTCCAGAATAAGATCGATGTGGTCAGCCAGAAAGAGGCGATCGAGAACTACAACCAGATCAAGGCATTCATCAAAGGGACGATCGCGGAACATGCCCTGGTCATCCCCGTTTCAGCCCAGAAGGGCATCAATATCGGTGCGCTCGTGCAGGCCCTCGATGCCACCATCCCTGAACCGGCACGTGACCCGAATGCAGAGCCGGTGATGCTGATCGCGCGTTCTTTTGACGTAAACAAACCGGGCTGCAACTGGAAAGAGATCAAGGGCGGGGTCGTCGGGGGTTCCCTGATCCGTGGAATCCTCAAGGAAGACGAGGATATCGAGATCCGTCCCGGGCGGCAGCTTCAGGTCGAGAACCGGATCAGGTGGGAACCGATAACCACAAAGATCATATCCATCAATGCCGGCTCAACCAGGGTGACGGAAGCAACCCCCGGCGGACTTCTTGGTATCGGGACAAAACTCGACCCGGCGCTCACAAAAAGTGATGCCCTTGCCGGGCAGGTCGCTGGCCACATCGGCCGGCTGCCGCCCGTCTGGGACCGTGTGCGGTGCCACGTCACCCTGATGGAGCGGGTCGTTGGCGCAACGAGCGAACTCGCCATCGAACCGCTGAAGTTCAACGAACCCCTGATGCTGTCGGTCGGCACCGCGGTCACCGTGGGTGTTGTCACCAGCACCAAAAAAGAGAGCGTTGAGATTTCACTGAAGCGACCGGTATGCGCGGAGCTGGGTGCACGGATCGCGATAAGCCGGCAGGTGGGAGCACGCTGGCGCCTGATCGGCATGGGCGTTCTGAACGAGTGAAGGTGCTCCTCGACGCCAATGCGCTGATGATGCCGGCGCAGTTTTCCATCGACCTTTTCGATGAACTGCACCAGCTGGTGGGCGCGTTCGAACCACTCGTGCTGGAAAGCATCATAAGGGAACTTACCGGCATCGCCTCTATGAAGGGGCGGAATGCGGCGGCTGCGCGCTATGCCATGGGCGTTGCACAACGATGCACAACCGTTCGTTCAGCAGAACCTGTTTCGGATACCGTCGATGAACAGGTGATTGACTATGCACAGAAAAACGGCTGCCTGGTGGTGACCAATGACCGGCGCCTGCGGGAGATGCTGCTCTCCCGGAGCATTGGTGTTATATCCATGAGAAAACAGAAAAGACTGGAACTGATACAAAGCTAGGGGATTGTCATGTATTATAAAATCCGGTTGGATGATAAGGTGAGGGTGCCCCCCAACCGTCTCGGGGAGAAACTCGAGAAGGTTATTCTGGATGTCCTGCAGGAGCATCTGGAGGGGAGCATTGACAAGGAGATCGGGATCTTTATCTGCGTAACTAAGGTGCTTGGTGTCGGAGACGGCGAGATTGTACCCGGTGACGGTGGCGTTTATTACGACGTCAGGTTCGAAGCGCTGGTGCTCCGCCTCGTGTTGCAGGAAGTGATGGAGGGCGTTGTTGTGGAGACGACGAGTTTTGGCGCATTCATCTCCCTTGGCCCCATTGATGCCATGCTCCACGTGAGCCAGATTTCCGATGAATACATCAACTTCGATGAAAAGAATGCACGGCTCATCTGCCAGGAGTCGAAACGCTTCATCGGGGTAGGGGACAGTATCCGGGCCCGCGTGGTGACGCTGAGCCTGAACGAGCGCGAGCCCCGGGACAGCAAGATCGGGCTGACAATGCGCCAGGCCGGGCTCGGGACTGCCCTCTGGCTTGAAGAGGACATGAACCTCGAGAAAGAGAAGGCAAAAGAGAAAGAGAAAGAGCCGCCCTCAGAGAAGAAAGAACGGGTGCCACGCAAAGCGACAAAGGAGAGGTGAGCGGTCATGCCGGCTCCGGGCAAGAAGAAACAGGGAAAGGTGTGCCGCGAATGCCACCGCGTGGTTGACGGGGAGAGCTGCGTGGTCTGCGGGACCACAAACATCAGCGATGACTGGGCAGGTTACCTTGTCATCATCGACCCAGAACACTCGGATGTGGCAAAAAAAATGAATATCAAACTCCCCGGCCGGTACGCGCTGAAGGTCCGTTGATGCTCACACTCCCGGAGGAGAGACGACATTTTTTCAAGGAGCCGTTCGGCGAGTTGTTTTCTGATGTTGCCGGTGCCCTCCCCTGGCTTAAAGGCCGCACCGTCTACACGGTGGGGGATGTAGTGACCCATAACCTTCATAAAAAAGGCGTAAAGCCTGCCATATCCATCATTGACGGGCACACCATGCGCTTGCCATGCACAAAAAATACCCCATGCACCGGGCGGGTCCTGAACGTGAAAAATCCCGCCGGAACGATTACTGATGAGCTGATCGCAGGCATCAATGATGCAATCGCCAATCCCCCGGCAACTATTTATGTCAACGGGGAGGAGGACCTTGCAGTTATCCCGCTCGTGATCGCCGCACCGGAAGGAGGTGTCGTGCTCTACGGACAGCCGCACAAAGGTGTCGTCGTCCGCACCGTCGACCGGAAGGCAAAAGAGAAGGCACAGGAACTGCTCTCCCATTTTGTCCGCAGGGCCGGTGCGTGAAACAGGATTTTTTATTGTCCAACCAGGGTGTCCGCCCGTCTTAAGAACAACTCCTGAACATGATCACATTTTAAATAACACGGTTCCCAATAATTACAGGATATCGATGGATTTTGAAATTACCAGCGATAAAAGAAATGAACTTTTATCACGAAGGGAGGTCGGGTTCAGGCTCCGGTATGAGGGTGCAACCCCGTCCCGCATGCAGATCACCGGAAAGATCTGTGCACTCCTCAACGTCAAGGACCAGCAGGTGGTGCTGGACTCGCTGAAGGGCAGCTTCGGGAAGATGGAACTTACCGGTGATGCGCGCATCTATGACAGCGAAGAGGGCAAAAAGAAGACCGAACGTGCATACCTGATGACACGCGGCCTACCCAAACCAAAAGAGGAAGGAGCGGCATAAGCATGGCAGCAAAAAAGGGGGCCGTGGCAAAGGGTAGCAACCGGGGCGCATTCTTCAAGGTTGAGGGCGGCAGGGTCATTACCGCAAAGAAATATTGTCCGCGCTGCGGGCCCGGAATCATGATGGCGGACCACAAGGACCGGACTGCCTGCGGTAAATGCGGCTATACTGAATTCAAGAAATAATTGTTTGAATGCCTATTTTCGGGCAGGTACTTGGGATTGAGGGCACTGCATGGAACCTCAGTGCCGCGGTTTTTGATAAGGATCTTGTCTCTCTTGTCTCACGGCCATATAAGCCGGCACACGGGGGCATCCATCCACGTGAAGCAGCCCAGCACCATGCGTCGGTGATGAAAGAGGTTATCTCCTCTGTCCTGACGCAGCCGGAAAAGATCACCGGGATCGCATTTTCCCAGGGACCGGGGCTCGGGCCGTGCCTCCGGACGGTTGCCACCGCTGCCCGTTCTCTTTCGCTCTCACTCAAGGTGCCACTTGTGGGTGTAAACCACTGCGTCGCCCACGTTGAGATCGGAAGGTTTGCTACCGGGTGCCAGGATCCGGTTGTGCTCTACGCGAGCGGGGCGAACACGCAGGTAATCGGGTATCTGAACGGAAGGTACCGTATTTTCGGCGAGACGCTCGATATTGGGATCGGCAACGCACTTGATAAATTCGCCCGCTCAAAAGGCCTTCCGCACCCGGGGGGTCCGGCCATCGAACAACGTGCAGCGACTGGCAGGTACACTGAACTCCCCTACACGGTCAAGGGCATGGATCTTGCCTTCTCCGGCCTCATGTCGGCGGCAAAGGAAAACAGAGCGCCCATCGAGGATGTCTGCTGTTCTTTTCAGGAGACGGCGTTTGCCATGTGCGTGGAGGTGACCGAGCGGGCGATGTCGCTTGCCGGTAAAGACGAGGTCCTCCTCGTCGGCGGAGTAGGGGCAAACCTCCGCCTGCAGGAGATGCTCTCCACCATGTGTGAAGATCGCGGGGCGCAATGCTACGTTCCCGAGCAGAAATACCTCGGTGACAATGGTGCGATGATCGCGTATACCGGGAAACTGATGCTTGAAAGCGGGTGTGTTCTTCCCATCGAATCGTCACAGATCAACCCGTCATTCCGCTCCGATGAGGTGGAGGTGACATGGAAAGCACCGGAACACCGCCCTGTACACCACAACGCCCGGACGTCCCCTGCCACGACAGCCCAAGGTGCGGAGGCGATCATAGAATTTACCGGTAGTACCGCATCCAAGCGCCGGGTCTCCAAGCGCTACCGCGTGCCGGCGCTCGATCGCCGGCTCATCACCGAGCGCACCCGTGCCGAAGCAAAGTTGATCTCCGCTGCCCGCCATGCAGGTGTGCCCACGCCGGTTATGAGCGCCATCACCTCCGATACGATTATAATGGAGCGTGTGCAGGGTAAGCTCCTCACCCACGGACTCTCGGCCACAGACCTGAAAGAAGCCGGACGAATGGTCGGAAAACTGCACAACGCGGGCATCATGCACGGTGACCTGACGACAAGCAACATGATCATGCGCGACGGGCGCTGCGTGCTGATCGACTTCGGGCTCGCACAGGTCACCACCGAGATCGAGCAGCGGGGTGTTGACATCCACGTGCTGTTCCAGACGCTGGAGAGCACGACCGCTGATTCTGCGGCCCTGAAAGAAGCGTTCTGCGATGGCTACCGGGAAACATTTTCCGGTGCGGAGGAGGTTATCTGCCGGGAGCACGATATTGAACTGCGGGGGAGATACCTGTGAAACTTGTTGTCGTGACCAGCAATCCCAACAAGGCGCACGAGGTTGCAGCCTTCTTTTCCGGAAGTGTTTCTGTTACCCATGTGGCACTCGAATGCCCCGAGCTCCGCAGTGATGATGTCGGAGAGATTGCACGCGGGAAGGCGAGGTATGCGTACGGGGAGCTTGGATCACCGCTGATCGTTGATGACACGGCGTTTGAGATCGACGCACTCAACGGGTTCCCCGGACCCTTTGCTGCGTATGTGCTCGATTCGATAGGAAACGCAGGAATTCTCAGGCTGATGGACGGTGTCAAGGACCGGGGCGCCAGCTTCACCACCGCGATTGCATTTGCGGATGCTGACGGGATCCAGGTATTCACCGGCACCATCCACGGCACAATCACGACAGAGGGCAGGGGGCAGGGCGGGTTCGGGTACGACCCCATATTCGAGTGCAACGGAAAAACACTGGCCGAGATCCCGCTTGAAGAGAAGAGCCGGATCTCCCACCGTGCCAGAGCGCTTCGCGCCTTCCATGACTGGTTCGTGCAAAAGTATGGTATCACGTCCTGACACAAACGGTTAAAAGGTTTTACATCATTGATGATAGGGCAGGAGTGTTTTTAAGATGGCAAAGTTTCCCGAGGCAGAAGCCCGCTTGCTCAACGTGAAGATCTGCATGCACTGCAATGCACGCAATGCGATCCGTGCGACCACGTGCAGGAAATGCGGGTACAAGCATCTGCGCCCCAAGAACAAAGAGCGCAAGGCGTAAATCCAATTATCTGTTTTTCATCTGTTTTTGCTCACTGGAGTATCAGATAATCATTGGGGATTATTACTCCCGGTTCAGGAACCCGGTTCTCTTTAAAGAGATACGGAAGACTTATTTTTCTGGTCTTTCAAACAGCCGTTGCGCCGGGCATCCGATCTCCCTTTGTTTACAATACCTGCAGGCAATCTGACCTCTCACGAGCGCATTCCCCGCAAACCCGAGAATAAAAAGGGCGATAACAAGGATAAGAAGGATCCAGCTGAAGTCGCGGATGAGGAGCACCAATCCGACAACGAGAGGAATGAAAAACACCAGAAAATCCGGTAGGAGGTCTTTTTTCGTGATCAGCCGCCGGCTGAAACGATCCGGTGTTCCCTTGGGAAAAAACATGCAGCTCAACCGGCCCTTTCCAAAGGCACAGGTCTTGCCATAATAATAGCAGTCCACGCAGTGCCCCTTTACTAGCCGGAGTTCAAGAAGGAGAATGAACAGTAAATACAGGACGAGCCAGATAAGGCCGATCTGGTAGAGGATAGTGGCGCCAATGAGGTACATTGAGATTGAGAGTAGATTCGATCCTAGTACCATCCAGACGGGATAATTTTCATACGCTTGCGATCCCTGCATAGTGCACTATTTTTTTCCGGTATTAATAGTTCTGGCCTGTCACGCAATCTTTTGGGAGGGGGAATTATTACGCGGAATAATACGTTACCCTTTTTCCCTTCTTGGCATATTCACCGGCAAAGGTCTCGATGTTCCGCTTGTACCCGATCCGGTCGACAAACCCGAGGTCACGCAGTTTCTGGCGCACCCGCATCACGTCCGCCTCGTCTGCCCAGTCCTTTGTGTACACGTAGATGACCTTCCGGTTGTCCCGCGATTCGGGGTTGGGCTTTGCGGTGCTGACCTTGGTCGAGATGCCCAGCGTCCCTTCGACCGTTGCTTCCCGCACCTTCTTCCACGATACATCGACCTGGTCCGGCTCCTGGAAGATCAGCCATTTGCCTGCATTCTCATCCTCGATGGCCTCGGGGGGACTGTCCGGTGCGTCCTGTACGATCCAGTACATCTGCGTGGTCTTTGACGGGATCACTCCCTCACCGGCCCGGATCATCCCGTAGATCGTGTCCATCTCCTCAAAGCGCCCAATCAGGGCACCGGCAAGTTGCGGGTATTCAGCGGCAAACTGCCGGAAAATGACCTCGAACTCCGGGTTGAAGTCAACCCCCCGTTCGACGAGCACAAACAGGTACTTGCCCTGTACCCGCAGCCCCTTGTTTAAGAGGTGCTCGAAGATCCCGTACCCAACGTCCGCGAGCGCCTCTGGGTCGACTTCTGCCATACCTAATCGTCAGGTGCTGCCCGAAAAAATAGTTTCTGATTTCATACGCAACGCGGACCTGCACAACTGCCTGTAGGTCCGGGCAGCCTATAAAAAAAAAATTTTATCGCAGGATTCAGCCCCCCGTCCATCATGTCAGACTGGTGCCACCAGCGGTTCTGATGCCATCGTCGAATATTTTAAAAGCGCTCTCACCGAATAAGTACTAATTATGCTGTGGAAACGTGACTTTGGTCTGACGGCACGGGTCTGGCTGACGATGTTTTTGCTGTTTGTGGTCTACCTCGTGTTCCTTGCCGTGCTCTGGGCCCTTGGGATCGGCACCTCGTTTTTGATCCTGATCGCCGTCGGCATGGCGTTCATCCAGTATTTCTTCTCCGATAAGCTGGTGCTCTGGACAACGGGCTCCCGCATTGTCGCTGAGGACGAGTTCCCTGAACTGCACCAGATGATCGAGCAACTCTGCAGGCAGGCCGACCTCCCCAAGCCGAAGGTTGCGATCATGCAGAGCCCGGTGCCCAACGCGTTTGCAACGGGCAGGAGCCCGAAGCACGCGGTGGTTGCGGTCACCGACTCGATCATGCGCCTGCTCTCCCGCGAAGAACTGGAGGCGGTGCTCGCCCACGAGCTCTCGCACGTCAAGAACCGCGACATCCTGACCATGACGGTGGCAAGCTTCATCGCGATGATCGCCTCGATCATCATGCAGAACTTCCTGTGGGGGGCGATGTTCGGCCGGCGCAACTCCGAAGGAGCCAGTGCGTGGATCATCGCGGGGATTGTCGCGATGATCGTGTATTTCGTTGCCAACCTGCTGATCATGGCGCTCTCGCGGTACCGCGAGTTTGCCGCCGACCGGGGCAGCGGTTATATCACCCGCAACCCCCGGGCGCTCATATCCGCGCTCAGCAAGATCAGCGGGCGGATGGATGCGGTGCCCGTTGAAGCAAAGGCAAAGGTGCAGGGAGCCAACGCGTTCTTTATCATACCGGCGCTGTCGGGGAAAAACACCTTACTGGAGCTTTTCTCCACCCACCCGGCACTCGAGAAGCGGATCGCCAACCTTGAACAGGTCGAGGCGGAACTCCGCGGGTACTAAAGCAACCGGTATCCTGCAGAACACAACTTCTTTTTTTCAAACGATTGTCAACAACAACGTCCTTTTTTTGTTCGCCGAAGCAGGGATGCGCAGCGTTATTACGACAGGAACGATTGTAATGATATGGACAGACGGCTTCATTCCGCAGTGTTGTTCCTTTTAATTCTGGCACTGATCATTCCTGCCCATGCTCACGTCCCGCTGAACGCCGGAGAGAACGAGAACCTTGCCACCGCGACCGTGATCGGTCAGCCGGAGAAGTCTTATGTTATCTATGGGCACATCCATGAGCCGGACGGCCTGGCATACTACCGGTTCGATATGACAACCGGGCAGACACTCCATGTCTCGCTGATGGTCGGCGGGAAAGATGCCGCCGTTCCCGATCTCGTGATCACGGGGCCAGGGATTCTGACGTCGGGCACACCACCGGCTTCCCTCCAGGTCCCACCGGGCAGCAGCGTATTCGTCATCCCCGGCAGAGTGCCGGAACGCGCTGAGTATGAACCGTTCACCCCGTCGGCAACGTACCAGGTGGCGTCCCACACGCACCAGATAACGGATGCCGGGACCTATTATGTCGCGGTGCATACCGCAGAAGGAGAGCAGGACTACAGCCTTGCCCCGGGATTCAAAGAGGAGTTCAGCGCAACGGAGTGGCTGTTTGTCCCGGTGAACGTGATCGGCATCCATGTCTGGGAGGGGCAGTCGCCCTTTGTTGTGCTTGCCCCGTGCATCGCGCTGGTGCTGCTCGGTGGTGCGCTCCTGCTCTGGCAGCAGAGGCGCAGGGGGATCCATCGTTCCCTGTTCAGCTGGTGTGCGATCCTTGCCGGGCTCCTGTATCTTGGCGGTGCTTCGATCACCTTCACCCAGATGGTGCGGGCACTCTCGCAGACCGGGTTTTCACCGTCATGTGTAGTCACCCTGATCTTTGCGGCAATCCCCATCGCACTCGGTGTCTGGGCGCTCCGGGCCGGCTTTTCCGCAGAACGCCCGCTCACGGTTTCCCGCCGTGCATCGATGGCGGTCATCGGCATGTTCGGCCTTTTGTTCTGGGCAGGGTTCATCATCGGGCCGGTGATTGCATTCATCGCGGCAGTCGTACCGGAAAAACCGAAACGAAAGGACTGATTCACGTTCACACTTTTTTTCATGCCGTTTTTCCCATCACAATCAGGGAATTCCCCCTGCCATGACATCGCATTTTTTTTTGCACAACCACAACCGGTGCATATAACATCCCTGATCCCTGAAAGGACAATCATTAATACTCCCGCTCGCCAAAATTGTAATCCACGACTGCATCGATGGTCTAGAGGCATGACTTAGGCCTTCCAAGCCTATAGCCCGGGTTCGATTCCCGGTCGATGCATCGGGCTCGTGGTCTAGCTGGCTATGACGTCGCCTTCACACGGCGAAGATCTCGTGTTCGAATCACGACGGGCCCATCGCTGTTTTTGTTTTTCCTATCAGGCAATTGCATATAAAATAAACATCTGCCCGTTTTTTTATGAGATACCCTGATGGAACAAAGGAATGTGCCGGGGTACCATGCATAATGGATAATCCGAATGCAAATTTTTTTTTAGGATCTTTTGAAGATAAATGCCAGTTGCGGGTAGAACAGCACAGAAACGACCGGTGCTGTGCCTCTCAGGCCCGCGGTGTCTTCCGGTACACCATTCCCTGAAAGATGGCGATGTTCTCCCCGCTCTCATTGGTGACCCGGACCGTGTACGTGGCAATCTTCGGGTTCAGCGAGAACTCTTCAGCCTCTGCAAAGAGAGTACCCGACGATACCGATTTCACGTACGAGATGTGGGCGTTAATCGCAGCAGCGGATATCCCGTGGGAGTTGGATGCAAGTGCAAATGCCGTGTCGGCAAGGGTGAAGAGCGCCCCTCCATGGACGGTCCCGTGGCTGTTTTTATGCTGGTTCTGGATCTCCATTTTGACCTTCGCCCTGCCCAATGAGCCTTCCAGTAATTCGATGCCTGCCTGTGCGGCGTATGCATCCTTTGAGAGAAATGTTTTAAAATTTTCCATCATTCCACCGTAGCTACATAGACGTTGGCGGATAAAAAGGGCTTTTTTTGGATCTGCTGGCAGGTTTTTGTATTCCCTTCACTTCCTGCCAGAAAGGGGTCTGGAGAAGACCCTTTTCATCCTGTATATTCACGAACGGTGTTCCATGGCTATCGCAGGGTGGGAGATGCCCAAGGGGCGGGGGGATCCCCCGGGTTATGACAGCCGGCGAACCGGTGCCTGAAAAAACCATAGATTTCTTTGTTATCACTCTCCAAAGATGGTTAAAAATGCGGTTTTTTCCAAGGTCAAAGAATATGTAAATTTTACATCTTTTTTTCCCGTTCACCTCCCGGCTTTTTCTTTTTTTTGGCAGAGAGGAGTGCCGGGATTCTGCAGACATTCTTCGTGAGGTGAACGGGAAAAACAGGGTGTGGTGATGTCCCTGCCACCTGTTTTGTTACAGGCCGAGTTCTTTGACCTTTGCAGTGGTAGGGCGCCCTTCACTGTCCCAACCCCTCAGTGTATAGTATTCATCGAGGAGTGCCTCACGCTGCCATACCTGCCCTTTGGGTGCACCTTCCTGTAACGGGTCTTTTAAGAAGCGATCGGGGAGCGTATCATCTTTTTTTCCAAACCCGCGGCGAATGTTATACATTTTCTGAAGGTTCCAGATCCGTTCACCGCACGTAAGAAGCCCGGCCGAATCATACTTCATGCCCGTTGCAGCAGAGACCAGGGCAGCGTAATCATCGGCACTGAGGGCAAACGACGAGAAAAGACACATCCCGGAAGCATCGATTGCGGCGGTCAGGTCCTGGAAAATCTTTACCCATCCGGGTTTTCCTTTTGTCACGTACGGATCGAGCTTTTCCGGTGCTCCCAGCACTTCGGGGGAAACCATGTAACCATAGACATGGTCTCCGCCCCTCACCGATGTAGCATAGGCAAGCCCGTGTCCCTGGAGCCCCCGGGGATCGTAGGCAGGCAGCTCCTGTTGTTTGACACTCATCGATAACTCCGCATGACCGTATTTTGCCGCAAACCGGTAGGACCCTTCTGCAAGTTCATCGCCGATGCCGTTCCGGAACGCTATTTTTTTCACCATGTCCAGCATACCGGCTGCATCACCGAACCGGATGGGATCCTTCACGTATCCCTTCCCGGCCATCTCCATAAGGCACGCGATGGTCGATCCTGTAGAGATAGTATCGAGTCCATAGTCATTGCAGAGGTTGTTTGCCCGGGTGACCGCCTTCAGGTCATCGACGCCACAGTCTGCACCAAATGCCCAGTCGGATTCATATTCAGGGCCTTCGCCGGTCTCCCCGTCAAATTCATGGACACGGCCACACTGGACAATGCAGGCAAAGCACCCCTTTGGCTTTTTTAAGATCGAACGTGCAATTTCCTCTCCTGAAAGTTTCTCTGCTGACGGGAAGTGGGCGGTCTGGAAGTTCCTTGTCGGATGGATATAATTTTCATTGATGATATTGACAAGGACCGCAGTTCCATAGGCATGAAGAGCTTTTTCAATCCCGTTCTCCTCAATTTTCTTTTTTATTTTCTCTTTTTCTGCTGACCAGTTCTGCTCATCTGCCACTGCAATCTTTTTCTCACCGCGTGCGGCAATGGCTTTCAGGTTCTTTGCCCCCATGACCGCACCGCAGCCGCCTCTTCCGGCAGCCCTGGTTTTCTCATTCACAATACAGGCGAACCGCACCAGCCGTTCACCGGCAGGGCCGATGCACGCGGCCCTGATCCTCTCATCGCCATGTTCCCTGATGATTTCATCTGTTGTTTCCGATACCGTTTTTCCCCACAAGGCCTCTGCACCGCGGATCTCTGCCTTTCCATCGTCCAACAACAGGTAGACCGGTTTTTTTGCTTTTCCACTGACGACAACCGCGTCAAACCCGGCTTTTTTCATCTTCCAGCCAAACACTCCCCCGCTGTTTGCGCTGGTTGCGGTTCCTGTCAGCGGGGAAAGCGTGGTAACCTCATACCTGCTGCCCAGTGCAACACCGGTCCCGGTCAGAGGGCCTGCGGCAAATACCAGAATGTTTTTTGTGCCCAAAGGATCCGTCCGGGGATCAACCATATCGGTGAGGAGCCGGATACCAAAACCCCGTCCGCCAAGATAGTTCCGCTTGAGATCCGCCGGAGTCGGTTCAATCCGGATTTTTCCGGCCGTTAAATCTGCATAGAGCATCTGTCCTGCATATGCATCCATAGTAACCACAGTTGGTTAATTTAACCTCTGGAACATAAACATTCGTATAACGGAGTTCGGATAACTTTTAAAAATTGTTAAAGAAAAAGAATGCAACAACGGGAAGCATTTAAAAAAAGGCAGGGGCTCCATCCCTGCTTTACCCCTTGTCCGGGAATCGTGGCGGTGCAAAAACAGGGTGCTGAAAAACTACAGGTGAAGAAAGCAGGTGCGGAAATGGAGAGAAAAGAACCGGGGGGTATTCCCCTGGTTCGGTTTTTTCCCTTTTTTTGGTCGCGCCCGTGCATAAGCGGGAGAGGGAATTTATGGGGGATCAGTACAACAATTAAAAAACGGAGGCATGAGATGAAGGTTGTCGCGTTCAACGGGAGTGCACGAAAAGACGGGAACACCGCGATCCTTGTCAAAGAAGTATTTAAGGAACTGAAAAAAGCAGGCATCAGGACCGAGCTTGTGCAGCTGGCAGGAAAAAAAATCCAGGGGTGCATAGCCTGCGGTAAATGTTTCGAAAACAAGGACCGGCGGTGCGTGGTGAAAGGGGATATCCTCAACGAGTGCATCGCAAAGATGCTCGAAGCAGACGGGATTATCCTCGCCTCACCGACTTATTTTGCCGATATATCAGCGAACATGAAGGCGCTGATGGAGCGGGCCGGGTTCGTATCGAGGGCAAACGGCGACATGTTCCGGCGCAAAGCCGGTGCCGCGGTTGTTGCCGTGCGCAGGGGCGGTGCGATCCACGCGTTTGATACCATGAACCATTTCTTTTTCATCAGCCAGATGGTTGTCCCGGGCTCGTCCTACTGGAATGTCGGGATCGGGCTTGCACCGGGCGATGTGAAAGGCGATAAGGAAGGGCTTGCCACCATGAAGGTGCTGGGCGCCAACATGGCGTGGCTCCTTGAAAAGATCCACGGGTGACGAACCGGAGAGAGAGAATTTAAAAAAAATGGAACAATTCCTGAAAAATTTTTACCGATTTTAAAAATTCTCTTTTAAAAAAAATGTAAAAATTTACTCAACTCGGACTGAAAAATTGGAAAAATTGGAAAAAAGTCGGTCTGCCGGCTTAGCTGCCGGCAGCGAGCCACTCTTCTGCATCAAGGGGATACTGTGTTTCCAGCTCGGCCTGAACATTTAAAAAATCCGAAATGCGGGAAGGAGAAAGAACGACCACATCTCCAATGCGCCTGATCATATTCTTCGCTCTTGTACAAACGAGGACCGGGAGAATCTCGAAGTGGTCGGGGAGCCGGTGATGCTGTTGCATGTCGCGGGCATAGGCATCGGCTGCATCGACATGGGCCTGGATTATCTCATCGCAGTCCCTGAATTCGAACACAAAAACTGAACTGCCCAGGAAGGTTACATCAGGGCCCCTGCTGCTGCCACGAGGCGATTCATATTCAAAGATGACCGTGTAATCCTCTAGGTCCGGTTTTACCTGGACGACTTGTTTCAACTCTTTCTGTAAAACATCAAACACCTGTTCCCACGCGGCAACCTGGCTGTCATCGGCTGCACGGCCCATGCGTGCGGCATAGTGCCTGTCAAGTGCGTTGCGCCATTCCTGTCTGGGGACTAAAAGAAAATCATGTATCGTCCCGGACCAGCCATACGGCTTATTTTTCTCTCCAGTCATGAGTCGGGCATCCCGGTTTTTCCTGAAAGGTTACTTTACAAGGATGAATTCATAAAGGTTGCCTTTTTTGCGAGGAAGAGGGTGCAGCAAGGTTGGGTGGAGTGTGGGGGGAGATGAGGTGATCGGGGGACTGCCGGAACACAGGGGCAAAAAAATCCTTTCCGCAGATCAGGCACGGAGCGCAGGAATGATAAACAAAAAAAAGTATGTGGTTATCTCTTCCAGACGTCCAAACTCGACATATTCCTGCCGTGATACGTAATCTCCTGTGCAGAAAACACGAGCACCACAAAATCGGGGTTGTCAACGGATTTGAAATACTGCTCGAACATCGGGTTCCAGTACTTCTTCTTGGTCGCGGCGTCCTCGTGGACTTTGCCTTTCGCCCTGATCTCGACATACGGATCCGAGAACTCCTTGCCCGACCAGACCGCAAGCGCTGCGTCTGCATTCTTTGTGAGCTGTTCAACCTTCTTGGTCGCCTTCATCGTCCCGCCGACAAGGGTCATGTCAGGGAACCCGGCAAGCACCATGAACCGCACCGCCGGTTGCTTCCCGTCAAGCGTGGCAACAGCAGCCACGTGGGGACCTGCGATGACTTCCAGGATCTGCTCTTTGAGAGCCATGCGGATTACTCTTGCCGATGATCATATTAAAATTATGGAAAGCGGCGGAAGTATCTCCACAAAAAGGATCCCCGCATTCTGCCTGGACAGCCGGATAAAAAATTATCCGCTGGACTGGCACATAGGAAAATATCCGAACTACAAGAACAACGCGGATACTTCAGCAAGAACGGGTCCTGAGTCATGAGCTATTCCGGCATGAGGAAACGGGGCATGACGGACAGGGCCTGTGACCCGTCCCTTCCGTTTACCGGATAAGGAGGTGGTCGTTGCAAAAAGCACGTTCCGGTATGCCCGGTTTGACACATATCCGGTCTCAGAGAGCCACATGCTTGTGATCCCGTTGCGCCATATGCCGGCCTGCCTTGATCTGACAAAAGGAAAAAGTCTCTATTTTGGGTACCTGATACCGGTAAAAAAACTGCCCGGGAAAAAATGTGCACCGGATGGCTGCAGGGCCGGTATGAATGTCAACGGTGTTGCAGGCGGGGGCTTGATATACCACAAACCGGAGTGCTGAAGGCGTACCGCCCGGGCAACCTCCGCCGCCTCTGCAGTGTACCCTGGCAGCAGATGCAGCGGTGCAGGCAACGCGAAAAAGTACCAGTGGCGTTACGCGGTGCCGGGAATACGGTACTTGTCATGGGGGACAAGAAAGTCAAACTGTGCCCCCGTGCCGGGCTCACCGGTTTCTGCAATCGAAATCCCGGTGATGGAGAGGATCTCCCGGACTAAGAAGAGCCCAAGGCCGGTATTCTCTCCGTAGCCTTTTTCAAATATCCTCTCTTTTTTGTCCACGGGGATACCGGCACCGTCGTCCCTTATGCGGAGGGTGAGCCCTTCCGACTGCTCGAAAAACCAGACAGTGATCCGGGTGGTGGTCTTCCCATGGCGCAGCGAGTTGTCAAACAGGTTATAAAAAACCCGTTCAAGCATGGGGTCGGCAAGGATCTCCAGGCCGTCCGTGTCGCAGTCAATTGATATTTCACCCGTATCAAGACCTGACATTGCCTTTCTGACGACCTGGCGGACATCCTGCCACTGCGGGGACTTTACCCCGATATTCTCGTAATCCTTGGTGATGGCAATCTGGTCCTGGATCAGCCGTGCAGTATCGATCTGTTTACGGACATAACTTACAAGGACGGAGTCCGAGATCATGTTCATCATCAGTTCCTGGTACAGCAGCAGGGCGGAAATTTTATTCAGGATGTCGTGTCGTGTGACCCCGGACAGAAGGGTGAGCTTCTTGTTTGCCAGCTGTATTGCTTCCTCTCCCTGCTTCTGCTCCGTGATGTCATACAGCGCCCCCTGGATCGCGTATGGCCGCCCGTCGGGGTCGCAGATGTTCTGGACCTGCTCCCGGAGCCAACGCACCGCCCCGTCCCGGCGCACGATCCGGTACTCCCGGACGGTGGAATAACCGGCAATGCTGGTAATATCCAAAAAACTTTTCTTGAGGCGCACCTGGTCATCGGGATGGATGATCTGGTCCCATCGCGGGGACCCGGATAAGAATTCCTGTTCGGTATAGCCGGTGATCTGTTCGACCTCCCCGTGGAAGAACAGCGGCACGAAATCCATGGTGCTCCGAAACGCAATCCCGTGAAAGTTCTGGACAAAGGAGCGGTAGCGCTCCTCGCTTTCCTGCAGCGCCTGTTCTGCAAGCTTGCTGTCGGTGATATCCCGCCCGACCGACTGGTACTCGACCAGGGTCCCGTTCTCATCAAATATCGCGCGGTCGAACCACCGCTGCCACCGCAC